>Ga0213873_10000019_pt1 | contig 122085 bp, 119 predicted proteins | sample VelepicomBERX_R3_FD_160067 | JGI IMG/M metagenome (GOLD analysis project Ga0213873, IMG submission 160067) | Rhizosphere microbial communities from Vellozia epidendroides in rupestrian grasslands, the National Park of Serra do Cipo, Brazil - RX_R3 | ecosystem: Host-associated > Plants > Roots...
TAACGGAGTTCGGGAAATGGGCTGAGCACCACGAACAGGAACGCTAGCAGAACGCGCCCTAAGGTGAGGCATTGGACGGCCCAGAACCACGTTATGCGCGAAGGCATGTCATAATCGGGAGTTATCCCTCGCGGAGTTGGCGCATTCGTAGCCGCTGAATTGCTGAAGCGAAAGCACCTCCGCTGAAGATGCTGGCGCAGGCGAAGGCGACAAGATCGGGTACGCACCTCCCTACATTCGCCTGAGAGCCCCGCAGCGTGCGTTGCTCGCATTCGTCAGGTTGAGGCGATCTGATCGATAACCCCGATTTATGATCGCCTTCAGTGAGGGGCTCGATCTAGCGATTCAGCTTCAGGACCTGGAGCTGGTGGAGGCGCCGCGTTCACCGGTTCAGGAGATACGCCTGCTGCGGCATCCACAGCTCGGGCTGGTACTGACGATCAATGGCGAACTGCAACATGTGCAGGCTTGGCAGGCCCTTTATCACGAGCCGGTGGTCCACATTCCCGCGAGCTTCATTGGCGAGCTGCGCGATGTGTTGATCCTCGGAGGGGGTTCGCTCTTTGCCGCAGCCGAGGCGCTCAAATACCCCACCATCCGCCGATGCGTGCTGGTCGACCATGACCGCAGCGTGCTCGACCTGATGGCTCGGCATTACGAGCACGCAAGCCGAGTGCTCGAGGATGATCGTCTCGCCTATTTTGCCGGCGACGCCCTTGCCTTTGTCCGCCAATGTTCCGACCGTTTCGATTTGATCGTGAACGACTGCCTCGATCTCTTGGCGGCCGTGCGAGGGGTGCGCTCGCCATTCCGCATGCTTGCGGATCTGCTAAGCGAAGAGGGCGTCTGTGGAGATCTAATTTACCGCCACCTATTCGAGCGAACACATTTTCAGGCGACCCGCGAGCTTCTGACTGAATTCGCCAACCAGGCTGTGTCCATGGTGACGGTGCCCGAATACCCCGGCGTGCTGCATGGGCTCGTAATGTGGGGCACGGCGCCCGTCACGCAGGAGATGCGCCAGCCGATCAATCGTGTGCAAGCGGCATGGGCATTGAGCGGCGACCACCCGTGCGAATTCTATGATCCCCGTTTCCTTGCCTTCCACCTCTATCTCTCGCCCTTTCTCGCCCACGCCTGGCGCGGCGAGGCTAGCTGATGAAGGCGCGACGAAAACTCAAATCCGGGGAAGGGCTGCTGATCTCGTCGTAAAAAATCCGAGCTTTTTTCCAAGCGCGGGAATCGAGAATGCGGGCGTTGCACTGCCTCAGTTCCGCCGGTTCGCTCATGTAGCCGTATTGCACGAGGTATTGTTCTGCTTCCTTGTCGGTAACTGCCCAGGCAGAGCCGAGAAGCGAGCTCACCCGGTCCTGCGCCCGCCGCGCCGGAGAGACGCGATTGATCTGTAGGTAGGGAATGTTCTTGTAGTGCGAGATGTCGATCTCGATGCCCGATTTTCTGGCTATGCCCTGGGCGACGAAACCATGCTGCGCGGGGCAGCGGGCTAAGCGGCCGCGAACGCGCGCGCGAACGCCGAAGAAGCTCGGATGGAAGAAATGAGGAATTGCCCGAAGAAGCAGCTTAGTCGGCACCACCCCGACCAAGCCCTCTCCTACAAATCCGTAGCGGGCATACAGGCCGACTAGCGTTTCCCCGTTTAAGCTGCCGATCCTGAGGGCCGCGTCTGAACCGGCGAAAAATTCTATCGCTTGGTACTCCTCGTTCGAGATTTTGCCCTCGAACTGATAAAGTTGGTTCCAGCGGGTTGCGTTCTCCATCGGGTCGCTTGGAAAAAGCTGAGCGTATGGCGAGATCAGCCCGTCGAAAACGATTTGATCGCCGTCGCCGACGACGTTCTCGTGGAGCCCCCGCCGCCAAAGATCCATCGCACCGTCGAACGAGTTTTGCCGGGTGACCCTCTGCAGCGCCTCCGAGAACGCATAGCCGCCGATGGCGCCGACAATCGTCTGCGCTGCCGCCTCGAGCAGCGGTTTCCACAGCAGTTCGACGCCCATAGTCATAAATCGGGGTTATCCCTCGCATCGGCGGTATAGCCGACGGTAGCGATAGCAGGAAGGCGGCAAGGCTTCGGAAAACAATGTCCGTTACGGACGCAATCTCTCGCCGTCGGGGCACGGCAGCCGCGCCCGTGGTGGGGGATTGAATTTTGATCGTAACCGAGGCCGCGGCGGCTTATGTGAGCCGCTTTACATCGACGCGTGACCCATCCGAGCACACAGTCCGGGCATATCGATCCGATCTCCGAAACTACTCGGATTTTGTGGCAGCCCGCGGACTTTGCCCCCAACGAGAGGATACCGTGCTGGCGTACGCGCGCTATCTGACCGCTGACCGGGCCGCCGCTCCTCGTACGCTGCGCCGTCGAATGGCCTGCCTGCGGGGGTTCTACAAGGATCTGGTCCGCACGGGCGTGATTGAGCGCTCACCATTTGCGCAGTTGGAGATGCAGCTGCCGCGCGCGCGGTCGCTGCCTCGCGGGATTACTCGGACGGATGCGGCGCGGCTGGCGGACCGCGCCTGGGCTGTCTGCTCGACCCGCGCGAGCCGAGAATCGCAGCGATTTGCCATCGCGGTACTGGTGTTGCTGGCGACCGGCATTCGCGTCGGCGAGCTCGTCCAACTGCGGCCCTGCGACTATGACGCAGACAGCGGTGCGCTGCTCGTCCGTGGCAAGGGTCGTAAGGAACGGCGCGTCTTCATCGTCGACGATCGGCTGCGCCGGCTGCTGGCCCGGCTTGCTGACCTGGCTGGCGCCGCAACGCTGCTCGGACCCGGCGGCGGTCCCTGGTCCACCCAGGCCGTCCGGCGCAGCCTGCGCAGCTTCGCGACCGGGATAGGACTCTCAACGCCGGTCACGCCGCACATGCTACGGCATACTTGCGCCACGCTGTTGCTCGAAGATGGCGTGGACTTACGATTTCTGCAGCGGCTCCTTGGCCACGAGAACATCGCGACCACTGCGATTTACGCGCATGTCGGCGATATGGGCCTCAAGCGCGCATTGGAAGAAGCGCGGCTGCTGGCGACCTTGACGCTCGCCACGACGAGAAATCAGTCGGCGGCTAAGAGGCGGTGAAGCTGATCGGCCGACAGGCCGTTCCCCGGGCCGCCTCCCGCGCGGCGTTCTTCTTCGAAGGCGGCAAGCATGCGGCCATAGCGCGGGAGCATCGGCATGTGGCTGTTGAGGTCGCGGCCGGCGAACTCCTGAAACAGATCGAGCTTCGCGACCAGGAAATTGGCAACGCTGTAATGGTCGGCCTCCTCGTTGCCGTCGAAGCCGTGGAAGCGGGCGTAATAGGATTCGGCGAACTGCTCGGCCTGGCCAGGCGGAAGCGCGGCGAGCGAATCCTCAATGCCGCGATACATGTTCATGATCGCACTGACTTCCTCGACCACGCCCTACCTGCTGGGGAATTTCGCCACCAAGATCTGGCACAGCAACGCTTGCGCCGAGACTAACCGTTGGGCGGCCGACACGCTCGGCCAAGTGGTGAAGCAGCGGGCGAGCTACAGCGAAGGCGAAGGCTCGAGCCAGAATTGGGGCATGAATATGGGCGAAGGGAGGAGTTCGGGCAGCAGCACGAATTACGGCGGCAGCCAAAGCTACGGGCGCGGTATCAATAGCGGCGGCGGCAGTTCGACCTGGGGGTCGGGCAACTCGCAGAACGACAGCGATAATTGGGGCCGCAACCGGGGCGGCAGTACCAGCAGCAATGTCAGCCACGGCTATTCGGAACAGGTCGGTTACCTGATCGAGCCGGGCGAGTTCGGGCGGATGTTGAAGACGGGCGGACCCGCCAACGGCAACCGCGTCTCGGCGATCTGGTATCAGGCCGGACGGCGCTTTGCCGCCTCCAGCGGCAACGCATTGCTGGCGGAATTCCAGCAATGAAACGGCCGGAAGGGCTCACGGGCTTCATCGGACAGCCGGTGGTGACGCTGGTGCTGGTCGCTGCCGGGGCGTTCGCGCTGTATCAGGTGGCGGTCTCGGGCGCGTGGGTGCTGGCGCTGGTGGTGCTGGTGGCGCTGGGCGGGGTGGCCAAGGCCAACCGCGAAGTGACGGCCTACCGGCAATGGAAGCAGGAATGGGATGCGATGGCGCCGAGCCCGGAGGCGGCACCGCGCGAAGCGGGCGGCAAGGCCGGACGCGTCGCGCTGCTGCTGATCGTGATCGGGCTGATGGCGCTCTATCTGGCGGCGAATCTGGATCAGCCCGGCTTCGGGTTTGCGCTGGCCTGGCTGGTGGGCGGCGGGGTGGTGGTGCTGGCCGTCGCCCTCGTGCGCAGGGGCCGAAGCGCGGGGGCGGAAGCGCGGGCGAGTTCGCCCTCTGCGGTGGCGCCGGTGACGATCTGCGTGCAACGGCCGTTATTGCCGGTGCCGGATTTGACGCGGGCTTACGGGGCGCTGCCCGATCATTGCTGCAAGCTGCTGGGGATCGGTCAGCCTTAGTTGCCGTCAGGCCAGATCGAAACCAAAATCTCCGCCAAGCGAACGCCGGCCTTGGCGATCTGCTCATGCTGCGCCTGGTGCATGTGTTTGTCGTAGCAGCGGCGAGGATCCTGTTCGACCGGATCGTGGCACTCGCCGACGCTCACCACCCACAGCGACCCGCTATGGGGAATGTCATGCCGAGTGGAGAAGCGCAGCGGCCTCAGCGCTTGGCCCGCGAGAGCGAGGCTCTCGGTCGCCCAGCTCGCGGCCCAGGTCCGTGGTATCCCCGGCGTGGCGGATACGCTCGCTAGCTCCGCGTCGCTGTAGCTCTGGGGGCTGGTTTCGTCCCAATGGCCGTGCAGCTCTCCTGAGTCCGGGGTCCTCGGTGAAATGGAGGGAGTTCGCGCCGTGGGTGCTGGTCTGTCGTTCCCGGGCACGCTCGGCAGCGGAGGAATCCGGATCAACCACCCGACCCTCCCCGTCGAGATAGACGCCGCCGACATGCATCGGCTGGTGCAGATCGCCGACGAAATGGACCAGCATCATCAGCGCCTGGGCGCAGGTGAAACGGAAGCCGGGCTGGTTCGGCCGGAAATGCGTCGCGTTGGGAACCAGCGCGGTGGAAGGACTGGGGCCGCGGCAGGCGGGTTTCGCGAGGGTTGTGGCGGCGGTATTGATGCCGTGAACCAAGTTCCAGAGGTGGGTGCCGACCGGTCCTTCCTCGTAGCGCGAACGCTGCACCGCGAGGTCGACGAAATGGTATTGGGTGTGGCAGCCTTTCCCGGTGTGCGGGCATTGGCTCCAATTATTGCGGACGTAATCCTCCATCTGGCCGCGCAAGGCGGCGTCATCGGCGAAGGCGCGGCAGACGCTGTCGCGACGCGGATTGCCGTTGTAGCGAAAATTGCGATTCGGCCCGCCGTTTGGACGCACGCAATCGCCCCACGGACCGGCTGATCCTGGTGCCGGCGGATGCCCCTGCCTGGTGCCATGGCCTGACCCGGCAGATTCTCTGGAACCGGGTCGAGGCGCATGAGAGGCGCAAGGATGCGCAGACGGCGCGGGAGCTTCGGATCATCATTCCGCGCGAGGTTCCGGCGCAGGCGCGGGCGCAGTTGATCCGCGAATATGTGCAAACGAGCTTCGTGGCGAAGGGCATGATTGCCGACGTGGCCTGGCACAATAAGACGGCCTCGGACGGGAAGGAACAGCCGCACGCGCATGTGATGCTGACGATGCGTCCCCTCACCGCTGATGGGTTCGGGCTCAAGTCGCGGCATGATTGGGTGCCGGACCCGACGGGGCGGACACATCCGGACGGGCGTCCGGTCTTGGTCGCCAGCAACGCGGATAGCTGGAACTGCCCGGACTATTTCGAGCGGTGCCGCGAGGATTGGCAGAACATCGCCAACGACGCATTGGCGGAGGCGGGCTCCGAGGCGCGGATCGATCGGCGTAGCTTGCTGGCCCGCGGCCTGTCGCGCCTGCCGGAGCCCGCCCTGCGGCTCGCCTATTATTTGCGCGACCTCTATGGCTGCATGAAAGAGCGGTTCGGCCAGTTCCAGATGGCGCAGCATTACCGCCAGGTGGAACAGGCGGCGCAGGCGGCCTATCGCCGCGCCGACCCGCTGGCGCTCGGCGGCGCCGAAGCTTCCAACAAAATGCAGCGGTTCTATGGGTGGTTCGAGCGGCAGCTCGGGCGGCTCGAGACGGAGCCGCCGTCGCATTCCCACGATTTCAACCTCGGACCGGAACGGTAGCTATGGGCACAAACTGGCGCGATATGTTCGATGAGCGGGGGCCGCTGGCGCGCGGCACCGATCCCGCGCCGGCGACGGCGGATGACGGGGCGGCGCTGAGCTCGGCCGAGTACCGGCCGTGGATCGTCCAGCGCGGGCGTACGCAACCGGCGCTGCTGCTGAACCAGCGGCGCTACGACCCGCGTTCGGGGCTGCTGCTCGGCTGGCAGGCCAGCTACCCGTACCTCGTCGCGGCCGATTATGTGGGCGAGCGAATGATCTCGCTCGATTTCGGGACGCGGCATTTCGTGATCAAGGGGCATGGGCTGGGCGAGCTGCTACGCCATTTGCAGCAAGGGACGGTGCTCGCCATCCAGGAATATTGCGCGCAGGTCTGGCCGCAGCTTCCCGAGGGGCCGGTGGTCACCGCGATCAAGAAGGTGGAGCCGCGCTACCGCGAAACCTCGCGGGAGTATGACGGCTAAACGGGGATTGAGGCGCCTTGCCTTTGCGCCTGTCCCAAGGCGGCAGGTTCGGGTAGGATGGCTGCAATTCCCCTGATGGGCTGCGGGAGGAACTAGCATGACCGATATTCTCTGGGTGGCTGGCCGGTATCAACTCGGCAACGATCCGGGCTTGTTTCAAGATGCCGCCTATGTCGGCCAGACGCTGGCCTTGCCCTTCAAAAAGACGTGGCTCGATCCGAACGCCACGGCGGTGAAGCTCATCATCTATACGACGGACGTGGAAACCTGGGGCAGCTGGTCCGGCCACGCCGTTTTCATCAACAGTACGGAAGTGGGCCGCTTGAAGGATCCGACCGACACGATGGGACCGCTTGAGCGATTTGAGCTGTCGATCCCGGTCTGGACCTTGAATAGCGCTCTCGGCGGCAAGGACGAGTTCACCCTGCGCGTCGAGCTCGAAGTGCAAGCGGCGCAGCCGGGCCTGAGCGACGATTTCGTGCTCACGCGCATCGCCAGCGACGAGACGATCGCGGCGAAGCTAGGCTGGAAATAGGTCAGACCGAACCCTGATCTAGTGCTTCCTGTCCTTCGAGCTCGCCGGATCGTTGCCGGGAGCGACGGTATCGGAATCGCGAAAGCGATGGTCGCGGCCCTGGATGCGGACCTCGCCGCCGCCGGCATTGCCGACGATCTGCTTGGCGCGCTTCTCGGCGGCGGCCTGGGTATCGGTGATTGCGCTGGCGCGCTTCGCGTGCGGCGCAACCACCGCCCATTTATCGCCGCGTCGGGTCACAAATCGGTCGTTCTTACTCATCATCCACTCCCTGATGTGGGTGAGGAATATGGGAGTTCGAGACGAAAATTGAAGGCGCGTCAGGATGGCGCGGGGAGTATCACTCCCAGCGGCGACTCATGCGATGGAGGGTGCCATGCAGGAAAATGTGCAGTGCGTCACCAATTCCGCTCCGCTTCAACTGCAAATTAAGCACGCTAATGGGAACATCTATAATATTGCCGTGGGCGCGCGCCGAGCGCTGATCGATCCACAAGGCGTCATACGCTTCTTTTCCGTAGACTATGACGATGGAGATACCCAAGCCTACAAGCTGCACCCGCGCCATTCTAAGACGGCCGAGCGGTTCGGGTGGGTGCTCGATTTTTTAGCGGGCTACGGGCTCAGCCGCCTCGGCGGTAAGCTTGTAAAGCCGCGGCCAGGGCTCCCGACACATCAAGCAGAAGCGATTGCGACCAGCTTGGGCTGAGCTGACGGCTCAGCCGCGCCCGGTCGATTTGGCCGGGCCACTCGCGGCGGCAGAGGCGCTTGGCGAGCCGATCTCGGCCACCGCCAATGTCGGGGTGGCTCCGGCAGCGCGTAAGGCGGCGATGGCGTCCTCAAGCTCGCTCGATGCGGTGCTCGTCTCGGGCGCGTTAGGAGCCGTCGCCTGAACGGTCCGCCGCGCTTCCATTTCGCGAGCGAGAAGCCGCAGCGGATCGCCACTGTCGGCCAACGTAGCCGCTTCCTCCGCTGAACCGCTCCGCCGGCGTAAGAGCGCGGCGGCTTCGGCTTTCACCCGTGCATCGGCTTCGTCGGTGGAGAGGCCGTCGCGCCGCATGCTGTCGCGCAGCCGGGCGTGGGTGGCGGCAAGCTCGTCGAAGCGATGCTGGAACTCGGGGTTGGAATCGGCGCCGTGGGCAGCGGCGTCCGCCATCTGGCCGAGGGCAACGGCCGAGGCATTCAGCTCGCCTTGCGACGTGCCCTTCGCCTGCTCGCGCTCGACATCGGCGCGGCGCTCGGCCTCGCGGCGGCGGTATTCGGCTTCTTCCTCCGGCGAGGCGAATTGCAGGTAGGGATCGAAGCGATGCAAGTCGCGCATGATTGCTTGGACCTGTTGGCGGCTGGCGGCGCTTGCGACGGCGAGCTCGGCGGTGGGCGCCGATGCTTCGCCACGGGCTTGCTGGGCCATGCCCGTAGCCATGGTGGCGGCAGCAGCGATCTCGGCGCGCAGGGCGGCAAGGTCCGCCGTGCTGCCCCGCGCGATGGCGCGTTGCAAATGGGTCAAACGGGCGCGCTGCGCCTCGGCGTCGGCGCGGGCGGAGCCTGCTTGCGGAAGCTGGGCGAGCGCTTTCTCGAGGTCGGTTTCGGCGGTGAGAATGCGGGCCAGAAGCTCGGCGCGATCGGCGGCGATGGCGGGTGAGGCTTGGGCTGTCGGGTCGGCTGCTATGCGGCGCTCGTGCGAGGGGGTGAATCTACCTCCGATTGTAGCCCGAACATTGCTAAGAAATCGTTAATGCGCGGTTCGCGCGCTCGACTGGACCAGCCGGATCGGTTCGCGGTGGATGATTCCCCTTCTGCCCTTGCGGCAAGGCTCCGGGTCTTCGGCGGTTCTAGCCGACCGATGCTCCCGGCAAAGGCGATTTGCTTCCTTCGTGCAGCTTCATCCCGCCTGCGGCGGTTTGCGGCCTTGTCCGGTGCGCCAAGCGGTCGACGGTTTTCGCCTTGTCCGTCGCACATTGCCGTGCGGGACAGAAAGGGAGGAACCATGAGCTACGACGATATCCTGCTTATCCAGGCGCTGGCGAGCCTCGTCGCTGCCGTTGCGCAGCTGATCGGGGCGATGCGGGGGCCGCCGTAGGGCGGCCCTCATCGCGGGGCTGGCGCTACTGCGCCACCCAAGCCGACAGGCTGAGATCCGACCAGCCGCCGGCCGGTCGCGGCGGCCGGGCCGGGCGCGGCGGTCGGGCGGGTCTTGCCGGACGGGGCGGCCGAGGGGCGCGAGGCGCCCGGGCCGGTCGCGCGGGCCTGTTGCTGCCGGTCACTTGGCCGTTGGGATTCCAGGCCACCACCCGGCCGCTATGGTCCAGGCAGTTCAAGCCGAGGACCGGGCCGAGCCAGTTGCCCGAGTCGGCCGACCAAGAGTGCCCGCCCGACAGGTAAGCCACCCAATTCAAATCGGTATCCCAGATATGCTGCCCCGGCTCGCACCAGCCGACCAGGGCACAGTCTTTGTCGAACAACGGGAGCATCGTTCCCCTTTCATTGCGGTGCGGTCAGGGAAGTTGATCTAGGTTGGGGCGGCGGGGCTTCAAGGCATCGCCGCCCCAGCCATTCAAAACAGGCTCAGCTGCCGCCAACGGGCGCGTACGATGCGCCATTGCGGCTGCCTCGCGGCTTCCTCGAGCCAGCGTCGCACATAGGCGACGAGGCCACCCGCCTCGTCGATCTCGCCCGGCCGCAGGAAGTGCGAGCGATAGCCGTTGTCGGTGATCGGCAGCGGCGCGTTGCGCTCGGGGGCGATGACCTGGATCTCCAGATGGTCGTAGCCGGGGAAATATTCGGGCTGGTAGCGGATGGTCATGGTGATGCCGTCCCAAGTCAGCTTAGCGCGGCGCGGCCGCGGCTTCGTCCGCTTCGTCGGCTTCTGGCGGCTTGCCCGCGCCTTCTTGGCGGCGGGCTTGCCGCCGGGGCGGCACTTGGCCGCCCCGGGGCGAGCGGAGGTGACTGCTGGCCTCCGTCCTGCTCGGCTTCGCCATCGGCGGCCGGCTTGATCTCGCGCATCACGAGGCGGCCCGCGAGCGGGAGGGCGGTGCATTCGAGGCTGAACCCCCGCCATCCTTGTTCGGCCAGGCGGCGCCGATTTCGCGCCAGCTGGCTTTCTTGCCGTGGCCGATGACCTGATAGAGGCGGTGTGTCGGGCGGCGGTTCTGGGTGTAGAGGTCGGACATTTGCTTCTCCTTCGTTGCAGCGCGGACCATTCCGCGGCTGATGGGGAGAGCACGGCGACGGCCATGGAGGCGGCGGTCACACCCCGCTTGCGCCCGAAGGGGGCGGAGCTGCACACGCGCAGCACGGAAGCGAGCCGGGTTGATCGGCGCCGGGCCGGGGCCAGCAATCGACCTTCAAAGCCGTGGATGGTTCGGGTGTTGGGGGGGAAGTATTCGAGCGCGCACCCGGAACCCGGCCTCTTAGCGCAACTCAGGTTCGGGCCCGGTGAGCTTGCTGGTGTGAAATTTTCGCGCCCCTGGCAGCTCGAAAAGGGCGGTGCGGGTTCCCATATGCCTCGGTCTAACCAAGGGAGGATCGAGTGGCGGTCTTGGGTGAGTTGCTGTTCTATTCCGGCTTCCGCCGGGCGACGCTGTCGGACGCGCTTCAGAATAATCTCGCGCACAACGTGCAGGCCGAAGTTGACAAGCTCCGCGACTCGGAATTTGCTGCGAAGTCGGACGAGGAGCTCGTCGCGCTGATGGTCGAGCGCTGCAAGTCAACGCCGCTGGAGCTGAAGCTTGATCAGTCGCAAGGCGGCGCCGATCCGATCCGCCTCAATGTCCAGGACGTGTTCGGCGATCGCGCGATGGTCGATGGATTCCGCATCACGAAGGCGATTCCGTTCGACGGCGATGCCGTGCTGTTCGAGTTGCAGCCGAATCAGTTCGATCTGAGTCCCCCGCGCGGTGAAGTGCGGGGCGACCGGGTGATCGTTGGTATGGAGGTGCGTGCGAGCGCTGCGGCGGAGGCCGAGCGCTATATCAACGAGCAGGTGGCGGATATTCAGAAATATATCGGCTGGCAGGCCGACGCCATCGCCCAGCATAACGCGGCGTTGCCTGGCGCGGCGATGATGGCGATCCAGCGGCGTCGGGCGAACTCCGACAAGGCGTCGGAAATCGCGCGGAGGTTAAGCGGGGGCGGTTAGTGGCGCTTCCACTCCCGCCTGGAACTCATCCTCTCCCCCTTCCGCTCTCGGGCGGTAGGTGCCGAAGATGTGATCCCAATACGGAAAGACCATTCCGAAATTTGTGTTTGCGTCGACCGGTCGTACGGAGTGATGGATACGATGCATATCGGGCGTCACGATGAACCGGCGAGCGAACGAGTCGATCATCGCCGGCAAGCAGACGTTGCTGTGTGAGACGACGCTTTGAACAGTCGCAACGAGGGCATATGCAGCGGCTCCCTCCGCTGGGACGCCGGCGACTAAAATAAGTGCGAACTGGACCGGCGCGTTCGCTAGCGGCTCAAGCGGATGATGGCGGACGCCGGTGGAGGCATCGACGGCGGAGTCGGAATGGTGAAGCCGATGAAGCGTCCAGAGCCATGGCACGGCATGTAGGAGACGATGCGTCCAGTACTGGAACAGATCCAGCAATAGCAGCGACAGAGCCACGCCTAATGCCAGTGGCAAGAACGCCCAGGTCGAGTCGGCAATGAGCTTCGGCGTATGCTCGGTGACGAGCGGGTAAATCCACGGCCATAAAAGGCGCAGCAGTGCGACCCAGACGATGGCCAAGATGAGGTTGGCCGACCAACGCCGAAGTTTTTCTCCGCCTCTCGCTTTTGGCGAGAGAGTTTCGAGCACCGCCGCCGCTGCAAGGAGCGCAGCAAAGATCAAGAGGTCTCGAAGCACAGCAAGCAGCTTTCAAACCTGGCCTAAGGCGGTGGTGGCGGCAACGGCGGCGGTGCCATAGGTGGCGGGGTCATCGGCGGTGGCGGCGGAGGGATGATCGCTACCTCGAACTCGATATCGGAGTCGGGCGCGCGGGTTCTCATGGCAAGCGCGAATATGCCGCTGATATTCATGAAGCGTGTCTTGATGCAGCCGCGCCGCTCGGGAGTGAGCTTGCGGCTGGCAACTGGTCCTCCGTCGAGCGATGTCCCGGTGACGTCCAGAAGGTCGGGCGCGCACATATTGAAGGTGAAGTCGATTGGCTCGGGTATTCGGTAGACGATCTCCCGGACAAACGTGCCATCGCGCATGCGTTTGGGCGGGTTGGGTTCGCCTCGCCGGGGCCGAATTACGACCATATCTTTTGGTGATTCCGTGCAAGTCAAAGCCTGCGAGCCGTAATTCACCCCGCCAACGAAGCTGCACACATTGATGACTTGCGGCGCGCGCGGTGGTGCTGGCGGTGCCGGAGGTCGCGGCGGCCGAGGGGGCGACGACGGCTGAAGCGCAAATCCGCTCAGCGCGAGGCCACCCAAAGTTAGAAGTAGGGCGAGACGAAGACTACTCTTGCGAGGTTTTGGGTTCTCGGATGCAGGTGAGGTTTTGGTCACCGAAGTTTGTTCCACCCGTAAACGAACAAATATTTTGCACGTTCTGCGGCGGAGATTCAACTGACTCTTGGACGGGAACAGCGACAATGGCGCGCTCTCGTTCGGACGGACGGCTGGGAGGCCGAGATGCCGTACGACTGACCGTCTTAGGCTTGGCGTTCCTCGACGGTTCAACCTGCGGAACAGGCTGCGGCGGCACGGCAGCGCCCAACGATTCGGTCAAATTAGCCGTAGTGGTTTCGTCCGGCGCCGTTACCGTCGTCGAATTCTGAGCCTCAACGGTTGCCAAGTTGTCCGCGTTTGCATTCGTCTCAGTTGAATCAGAATCCCGGAAGGCGTCTCTAACAATGAGGCCGGCGGACAGGGTGAGGAACACCGCGCCCAACAGGATAAAGAAGGTTCTCTGGCGTTGAGTGAGAGCAGTGGGCACGCTCAGTAGCCAGCTCTGAAATCCGCCTCCGAGCATGCCGATGATCAGCATCGCTGCTCCGATCAATGCGAGGGCGGTCACATTCGTCATCGAGCCTACTGCCCATCAAGTGTGCATGAAAACTGTGGTCTCTTTTAGATGGTGTATTGAAAGTGGTTTCGCAACGCACTCATGACCGCGATTAAGCCGGCGCCGCCATTACAGCCGAGCGCTGGATAGCACGATCAGACGTAAGAAAATGCGATGGCTAGCTGCCGTTCGGCAGACGTGGGCCAACGGTCCAGCCGTGCGGCAGTGCCTTCGCTATCGGCGGAGCCGGTGCCGGCTCTCATCGCCGGTAGGCATTGCCGTTAGGCGTAGCTTAGAAGAAGGTGGTGCGGGCGGGGGGACTCGAACCCCCACAGGCCTTTCGGCCCTACGGATTTTCGTACCAGCTACGGCTTTCGCCGCCGCCCGGCGAGCCGGGCGTTTGTGGTCTGGACTATCCCTTCACCATGCCCCGAGGGAAAGCCGGGGGTTAGGTGCTGCCCGTCTAGTCTCTACACCTTCCCGTCGCCGGGCTTGGCTCGGGATTCCCATCTGACAGGGTTCCCCGAATTTGAGCAGTTCTGCATCCCCGGTTTCCCGGGGAGCACTCAAGGCCTGGCCTAAGTCCGTTGCGTCTACCAATTTCGCCACGCCCGCATGCCGTGGCGATTTATAGAGGCGGCGCGATTCGCCGCCAAGCGAAGAAACGGAAACGCCCCCAATGGGCCTTTGACCCTATTGCAGGCTTGGCTGCGTACGGCGGCCGGGGCGAGCCTTCCGCACATTGATCGCGGCCGCGTCCAGCGTGTTCTTGATGTGCGAGGCGTAATAGGTCTCGATCATCTCGACGCTGGTGCGGCAGTTTTTGGCGATCTGGTAGATGTCGGCCCCTTCCATCAGGCGGAAGCAGATATAGGTGTGGCGCAGGCTGTAGAAGGTGCGCGGCTGGCCCTCGCGGTCTTTCTTCAAGCCGAGCTCGGTGAGCACGTCGTTGAACAGCTCGCGCTGAAGGTTTGGGAAGAGCCGATTGGTCGGCTGACCCTTGTTGCGTTCGCGCAGGCGGCGGAAGGGCATCACGGCGCCGGGCATGCTCTTGCAGTAGCCGACGCCGCGCTTGCCGCGGACCTCGATGACTAAGATGCGTTCGCGCGTCGCTGCATCGGTTTCGATGGCGACGTCTCGGTATTCGAGGCGCAGGGCCTCGTCGGGCCGAAGGCCGGTGTTCACCATGAACAGGATGAAGTCGTGCAGGTTTTCGCACGCCGTGCGCCAGCGCTCCTTCTTCGGGTGCTTGGCGCGTTCCCGAGTCGCCTCGTACAGTTTTTTGTACTCGGCCGGGGAGAACCAGGCGCGGTGCGAGATTTTGCCGTTGCTCTTATAGGGGGTCGAAAGGTCCGGCAGGCTGGGCAGCCAGCCATGCCGATTCGCGGTCTTGAGGATCTGGCGTAGGCAGACGATTTCCTGATGGAGCGTGCTGCGGGCGGGCGGCTCTCCGCGACGGCCGTTCTTCATCGGGTGGATGCGGTAATCCTGGATCAAGCCGGGGGTGATATCCGACAACACGGTATCGCCGAAGAAGGGGTTGAGGTGGCTCGTCACCCGCCTGCGGTGGCCGGTAACGTAGATCGGGCTGCGCTGGCCTTGGGTAATGACCTCGAACTCGTCCAGGAAGCGCTCGGCTGCCTCCTTGAAGCGCTTGCCCTCCTTGAGGGCGCCGGAGCGGTATTTGCCGAGAAGCCCGAGATACCAGTCCGTCGCCACGTCCTTGGCGCGGGCCAGGCTCTCCTCCCGCGTGGTCGTCCGATGCTGCTTGCCGCCAAACGTGCAAGAGCACTGCCCGTGCGGCGTGCTGGGCCGTTTGTAGAGTTGGACCTTGCCGTCCAACAGTTTGTGCCGGGTGCTGTCCACGGTGCCACCAACGCAAAATGTGCTAACAATGTGCTAGCGATTTACCTTGCCGATAGTAGCGGAATGGACTGAAATTGCAAGGTTTTTAGTTGTTGTTGGTTGTTTTTATTGGATTTTAAGTCTCCGGCGTCTACCGGTTTCGCCACGTCCGCACGGTTGAGCGATAGCCGCTAAGCGGCGGGGCGCGAAGCGGCGATTGGAGGCCTCAGGCCTCGGCGGCGCCGCCGTCCTGCAGGTTCAGCCGCTCGCGCATTTCCTTGCCGGGCTTGAAATAGGGCACGCGCTTGGCCGAGACGTCGACCGTGTCGCCGGTGCGCGGGTTGCGGCCCTTGCGGGCGTCGCGGTCGCGCGTCGAGAAGGCGCCGAAGCCGCGAAGCTCGACGCGGCCGCCGCGCTGAAGCTGGCCGATGATCGATTCGAAGAAAGCGGAAACGACCCGCTCGATCTCCTTGCCCGTCAGATCGGGATGATCGTCGCACAGCTTCTGCACCAGCTCGGAACGGATCACTTCTCCCCCCTCTCCTTTGGCGATCGGGACACGGCACCGAACGGCGCCGGAACCCCCTTCCGCGCCGTTGATCCAGGTTAAACGTCTTTTTCGGTCGAAACGCAATATCAGAGATTGGTAAGCGGCGAGAAAATTTCACTTTTCCCAATGAAGAAGGGGCGGCCGCCGAGACGGCCGCCCCTTGACACTCATTTCGGCAAAGTAATTATTTTTCCTGCTTGGCCTTGAGAGCTTCGCCGAGAATGTCGCCGAGGCTGGCGCCGCTGTCGGACGAGCCGTACTGCGCGACCGCCTGCTTCTCCTCGGCGATCTGAAGCGCCTTGACGGAGAAGTTCGGCTTCTTCGACCGGTCGAAGCCGATCACCATCGCGTCGAACTTCTGCCCGACCTGGAACCGCTCCGGCCGCTGCTCGTCGCGGTCGCGGCCGAGGTCGGTGCGCTTGATGAAGCCGGTCGCCCCGTCGTCGCCGACCTGCACCTCGAGCCCGCCGTCGCGCACCTCGAGCACGGTGACGGTGACGATCTCGTTCTTGCCGACGCCGCCGCCCGCGCCCGCGCCGCCCTTGGCGACGCCGCCGCGCTCCAGCTGCTTCATGCCGAGCGAGATGCGCTCCTTCTCGACGTCGACGTCGAGCACCACCGCCTTCACCGTCTCGCCCTTGCGATGCAGGTTCAGCGCCTCCTCGCCGGTCACGCCCCAGGCGATGTCGGACATGTGGACCATGCCGTCGACGTCGCCGTCGAGGCCGATGAACAGGCCGAACTCGGTGGCGTTCTTGACCTCGCCCTCGACCTCGGTGCCGACCGGATGGGCCTCGCCGAAGGCATGCCACGGATTGGCCTGGGCCTGCTTGAGGCCGAGCGAGATGCGCCGCTTGTCCTCATCGACCTCGAGCACCGCCACGTCCACCTCCTGCGAGGTGGAGACGATCTTGCCGGGATGGACGTTCTTCTTGGTCCAGCTCATCTCGGAGACGTGGACCAGGCCCTCGATGCCCGGCTCGAGCTCGACGAAGGCGCCATATTCGGTGATGTTGGTGACCCGGCCGCGGAACACGCCGCCGATCGGGTATTTGGCGCCCGCGCCTTCCCAAGGATCGGCCTCGAGCTGCTTCATGCCGAGCGAGATGCGCTGCGTCTCGCGGTTGATGCGGATGATCTGGACGCGCACCGTGTCGCCGATGTTGATCACCTCGCTCGGGTGGTTGACCCTCTTGTAGGAGATGTCGGTGACGTGGAGCAGGCCGTCTATGCCGCCGAGATCGACGAAGGCGCCGTAGTCGGTGATGTTCTTGACGATGCCGTCGACCACCTGGCCCTCGTGGAGCGACTGGATGAGGCCGGAGCGCTGCTCGGCCCTGGTCTCCTCGAGGATGGCGCGGCGCGAGACGACGATGTTGCCGCGGCGCCGGTCCATCTTCAGGATCTGGAACGGCGAGGGGATGTCCATCAGCGGAGTCACGTCGCGGACCGGGCGGATATCGACCTGGCTGCCGGGGAGGAAGGCGACGGCGCCGCCGAGGTCGACGGTGAAGCCGCCCTTCACCCGCCCGAAGATCACGCCCTCGACTCGGTTGCCGGCGGTGAACTCGGTCTCGAGCTTGTCCCAGGCCGCCTCGCGGCGGGCGCGGTCTCGCGACAGCATCGCCTCGCCATTGTGGTTCTCGACCCGGTCGACATAGACGTCGACGACGTCGCCGACCTGGATCTCCGCCTTCTGGCCCGGCGCGGCGAACTCGCGCAGCGCGACCCGGCCCTCGCTCTTCAGGCCGACGTCGATGACGGCCATGTCGTTCTCGATACCGGTGACGGTACCCTTGACGACCTTGCCCTCGAACCCTTCATTCTCGCCGCCGAGGGTCTCGTTCAGAAGCTTCGCGAAATCGTCGCGCGTCGGCATCGCCGTGGTGGCCATAAAATCCCGTGTCCTTCTTCGTGTCGTATTCCGGCCGCCGGTTGTCTCCGACGGTCTTGGAACATTGCCGCCCCCGCCGCCTCTTGCGATCGGAAGCATCCTGCGGGCCCGAAGGCCGAGCGGAGCGGAGCTGAAAGCAAAAAAAGCGCTTCGAGGGTGGGCCTGTTCGCCTCTTCCCCTCGCGCGCGAGCCTAAGCTTAAGCCCCCGCAGGCGTTTTTCGCGCCCGCCGGACGGTGAGCCATATAGGCAAGAGTGGGCGCGGGAGCAAGCACCGGCGACGCCTCCGGACGCGGCGGCGGGGCAGGGGAGGTTGAGGGCGGACGACGACCGCCCTAATCCTTCGGGAAAGCTGGGGGGCTTTGCCATGACGGCCGACCTTTTCGACCTGATCGACGGCCTGTTCCGGGGCGTCGTCTATTTCTTCTACAATCTCGCCGAGACGGCGTACATGGCGATCGCCTTCCCCTTCCGCGGGCCACGCTATCTCTACCGCCTCCACAAGACCGCCGACCGGCGTCAGATGGGCTCGGTCACCTTCGTCTTCCTCTCCATCTTCCTCCTCTATCCCCTCTCGCTGTGGCTCTTCGGGGATATCGGCGACCTCGTCTCGAAGGCCGGCGACGCCCTCGCCTCCTATCCCAGCTTCGGCGGACGGGCCTGGTGGAGCCTCATCGCGGCCTCGCTCACCGCCACCACCCTTTTCGATGCCGCGCTGCGGATCGTCCTGCGCCTCGGCCGAGCCGGACGCCACGCCCGCGAGAGGACCCGCTCCCTCGTCGAATATGCCTGCTTCCTGCCGCTCGCCGCGATGATCCCCGTCGAGGGCGCGCTGCTGGTCGAGTGGATCGGCAGGAGCATCTTCGGGGGCAGCCTCGGCCATCTCTACGCCGTCGGCGCGCTCGGCCTCGCCGGCGCGGCCCTGCTCGCCATCCCCGCCGGCGCGCACCTGGCGGGCGAAGCGGCCTGCCTGCCGCCGCCGCCGGCCTACGTCTTCCCGCCGCCCGGCCCCGCCGCCTCGCCCGGCGAGCGGCTGGCGGCGCGTCTTCGCCATCACCGCGCCACCTTCGCCACCCTGTTGCTGGTCCTGCTCCTCGCCGCCGCGACCGGCGCGGGCGGCTGGGTCGGCATCCGCCTCTACAGCGACTATTTCTATTCGGGCGAGGCGCTCAACGTCGACCTGCTGCGCTGCACCGCCCAGGGCCAGGCGCTGAGCGTCGACGCGGTGGTCCGCAACGACACCGGCGGGCCGCTCCTCGTCGAGCCCGGCGACTTCGAGGCGAGCGTGGGGAAGATCGAGCGCAACTGGCTTCTCGGGTGGATCGGCGGCGTCGAGAATTCAGCCGCGCTGCAGAGCCTCGACCCGAAGGCGGAGCCGGTGCTGGTGAAGCACGGCGAAAGCGAGAGGATCCGCGGCCGCGCGACGCTGCCGAGCGTGCCCGCCGAGGCGGCGCAGTGCCAGCTCAGCGCCGAGGCCTTCAAGGTCTGGGGTCGTCCGGCGGCGGTGACGATCGCTCCGCCGGCGCACTGAGCGTGCGCTTAATACGGCGGTTCTGAACCGCCGCTGAAATTGAAACTGAGGAACTACCAACTTGCGGCGAGGGGGGGAGGCTGGCCGGTGAAGTTATGGGCCTTTTCCCAGTTATCTGCTCATGCTAAAGTGGTCCAGATTCGACCCCCCAAGAGCCGTGAGGGGGAGGAAGTGAGCGCCTTGGCGGTACCCTTGGGGTGCTGTGGGGATTGGGACCTCACCGAGTCGAGAGAGGACCGATTTATCGGTCGTTTTTCGTGCGGTGATGTCATGGCTCAGGTCTTACCGATTTTTCTCGCTGTCGCTGGCGCGTTCGCCGGCACAGGCTATGCCGTCTCCGCTTGCATGCGGGAGTGGTTCCATGGGCAAGCCTTGCTGCTGCGCGCCAAGCGCGGTGACCCCGATCCTCCCACGATCATTCAGATCACCGATCGGACGATGGGACAGCGGTGATACCATTGGCTCCGGGACAAAAGCGGCGCACGTCGATCTCCGCCGCGGCCTCCGGTGCCGATCGCTGGCCCGGCCTGACGCGTTGCCGCGATGGCGCCGCCTCGACGCCCCTGCTAGGGTGGCGCCGCCGTCCGAAGCCCTGGGAGCGAAGGTGATGAAGATCCTCGTCAAATCCGCCGCCGCCGCCGCGCTGCTGCTCGCCGCCGGCTGCCAGGTGAACGTCGACAACCAGAGCCGCGCCAATCTCGACAAGGCCGCCGACAGCCTCGGCAATGCCGCCGACGCCGCCGCGGACCGGATCGAGAACGCCGCCGACGCCGCCGGCAACGCGGCCGATGCCGCCGCGGGCAAGATCGACGACGTCGTCGGCGCGGCCGGCAACCGCATCGACGTCAACGTGGACCTGCACGGCGGCGGCAACAGCGCCGAGACCAATCGCCACTGACGACGCGGCTTCGCTCTAGACGAAGTTCGCCGTGCCGAGGGTGCCGAGGCCGCCCGTGAACTCGATCAGATAGTCCGCCCCGGCCGCGTAGGCGCCGTCGCCGTCGGCGTCGACGACCAGGAAGACGTGGCCGGCAAGATCGCCGGCGTCGGGCCTGAACAGCAGCGCGCCGTGCGCCTCGAGCGTGCCGTCCACCGCCGCGGCGAGGCCCGCGTCGAGGCTCGCGGCGTCGAGCGCGCCGCCGACGACGACGCCGTTCCAGGCGGCGACCGTCCCCGGCAGGTCGATGCGGTCCGCGCCCGCCTCGAAGGCGGCGATGACGTCGTGCGCGGCCCCGGTCGAATCGCCGGGGCCATCATAGGCGAAGACGTCGAGCCCGTAGCCGCCGTTCATCGTGTCGGCCCCGGCGCCGCCGGTGAGGACGTCGTTGCCGCCGCCGCCGTAGAGCGTGTCGTCGCCCGCCCCGCCGGAGACTCGGTCGTCGCCGTTCAGCGCGTAGATCTGGTCGTTGCCGGCGCCGCCGGAGACGACGTCGTTCCGGATGCCGGTGACGAGCAGGTCGTCGCCCGCGCCCGAGCGTATGTCGAACGCGCCGTCGGTTTCGAAATAGCCGAGGAAGGTCAGCGCCTCGTTGGCGACGAGGGAGGTGGCGACCACCGCCAGGACCTGCCCGGCGGCCACGTTGGCGTCGGCCAGGGTAAGGTTGTAGCCGTGCGGGTTGAAGCGGTCGCCGCCGAGCAGCACCAGGGTTTCGACATGGGTCAGCGACGCGGCCTCGAGGCTGATCCCGAAGTCGTAATTGCCGTTCAGCGCCAGCGTGTCCGCCCCGGCGCCGCCGTCGACCCGATCGTTGAAGCGGAAGGTAGAGCCGAAATAGATATAGTCGTTGCCGCCGCCGCCGCTCGCCGTGTCGATGCCGCCATGGTCCATGACGATGAGGTCGTTGCCCGGGCCCATCGTCACGACATTGTCTAGCGAATTGTCGCGGACCGCCTGGTCGCCGCTCGCGAGCCCGGTCAGGTTCTCGATATTGGCCGGGATCGAGTAGAGCAGCATGTCGCGGCGGCTGCCGAGCGTCGTTCGCACCTCGTCGGTGCCGAAGCCGATCCCCTCGATCGCCTGATCGCCCCAGTCGTCGACATAATAGACGTCGTTGCCGAGGCCCCCGGTCATCACGTCGGCGCCGCCGCGCCCGTCGATCAGGTCGTTGCCCGCGCCCCCGTCGAGGACGTTGACCCCATCATTGCCCTTGAGGATGTCGTTGCCGATCGAGCCGATCACCGCCTCGAAGCCGGTGATCGTGTCGAAGCCGCCGGCGAGCGTGTCCTGGACGGTGGTGAGGGCGAGATCGATCGCCACCCCCGCCACGCCGACCGAATAGCCGCGCGCCGCGAAGGTGAGCGTGTCGTAGCCGTCGCCGCCGTCGACGATGTCGTCGCCGAGGCCCGGGTCGACCAGGTCGTCGCCGCCGCCGGCGTGGATGACGTCGTTGCCGCCCAGGCTGCGGATGGTGTCGCCGCCGTCGCCGCCGGTGATCGTGTCGGCGGCATTGCCGGTGCTGACGACGAGCGTCTCGAAGCCGGTATAGTCGATCCGCGAGGCGCCCTGCGCGAACCATCCGGGGCCGCTCGTCACCGGCACGGCCGCGCCGTAATTGACCACGAGCGTGTCGGTGCCGCGGCCGCCGTCGGCCGTGTCGACGCCTGCGTAGGTCGTGAACAGGTCGTTGCCGTCGCCGAGCCAGACGTGGTCGGAGGCGAATACCCAGGTGGTGATGATCGTGTCGTTGCCCGAGCCGGTGCGGAAGTCCGCCAGCGCCTCGAAGTCGACGAAGCGGGTGCCGGGGCCGAGATTGGTATAGTCGTTCTGGAGGTTGACGCCGATCCCGTAGGTGCGGTCGGAAAGGTCGGCGGCGATCGAGTCGAGCCCGTCGCCGCCATAAGCGTAGAAGGCGCCCTTGCCGACGTCGACATAATCGTCCCCGCCTCCCGTCGTGACGAAATCATATTCGTCGCCGAGCACGATCCGGTCGGCGCCGTCGCCGGTGTTGATGGTGAACGCCTCCACCCCGTCGAACGAGACGCTGCGGTCGGCGGCGGAGAACCGCCCGTCGGCGGCGACGGCGGTGACGTCGCCCGCGTCCGTCCAATCGACCCGCAGCGTGTCGTGCCCGTCGCCGCCGTGGACGAAGGCGTCGCCCGCCGCCGCCGCGACCAGCAGGTCGTCGCCTGCTCCGCCGTCGAGCGTGTCGCCCGCCCCGGCCGTCAGCGTGTCGTCGCCGCCCAAGCCGGAGATCAGCTCGGGGTCGACGGTGCCGGAGAGCGTGTCGGCGCCGTCGCCGCCGGTGATGGTCAGCGCATATTGGGGATCGCTCATCGGCCGGCTCCCGCCAGGGGGCCCTCCCGCGAAGGGGAGGGAAGGGAGCCTCGCCCGCCGCCTTCCCGGGCGGCACGCGGGCCCGTCGCATCGCCGTCGACCACGCGCCGGCCAACCGATGCGAACGCCCCGCCCGGTCTTCGGTTCCCCCCGCGCCCCCGCATCGGCAGGCCGTCCGCTAGAGCCGCCGCACCCGCGGCTTCACCGGCTCGGAGGTCGCCCGGACCATCGCCGCGGGTGCGGCGCGCGCCATTCCTTCACGAGCGCCGCGCCTTCCGTCCCACCCCGGCGCATCGCAAAAGGACGGCTGGACGCGGCCGGCCCGGTCCGCTTTGCCTCGCAAATCGTTAGCGGGACATTCACCATGACCAACGCCGCCGCGCTCCGCGAGCAAGCCGCCCACTGCCGCCTCCTGGCGCGGGAATATGATCCGATCGTCGGCCGCCCCCTCCTCGAAAAGGCGCGGGATCTCGACTGCAAGGCCGCCGAGATCGCGCGCCACGGACGCGAGCGGCGCCGCCCCGCCCGCTTCGGCACCGGAGGTCCCCCGGCGAGGCTTTTCGGCCGCCGCAAGGCCTGAGGGCGGGCCCGGCAAGCTCAGCCGGTGATCCTGCTTCCCAGCGGCTTGGTGGCGGGGCCGTGGATGACCTCGCCGGAGAGCTCGAAGCGGGAGCCGTGGCAGGGGCAGTCCCAGGTCCGGTCGGTGGCGTTCCAGCCGACCAGGCAGCCCATGTGGGTGCAGACGGCGGAGACGGCGTGGACGCGGCCGTCTTCGTCCTTGAAGGCGGCGACGTTGTCGCCGTCGATCTTCATGATCGCGGCGTCTCCGGGGGCGAGCTCGTCGTAGCTCTTGGGCTTGCGCGAGAGGTAGCCGGAGACGAGGTGGGCGGCGACCTCGGCATTCTCCTTGACGAACTCGCCGGCGCCGGCGACCGGCTTGATCCGGGCGGCGTCGAAGATGGCGCTCCAGCCATTCTCCTTGCCGGTGGCGAGATCGGCGATGATCATCGCCGCCGCCGTGCCGTTGGAGATGCCCCAGGCGGCGAAGCCGGTGGCGACGAGATAGCCGTTGCCGCCATGGCTGGACCAGCCGATGAACGGCGCGGAATCCATCGCGCTGTAATCCTCGTTGATCCAGCGATATTCCACCGGGCCCGCGTCGAAATGCGCGGCCAGCCAGCGCTCGATGTCGGCCATGTACCTGAGCTCGTCGTCCGGGTGGCCGGGCTTGTAGTGGCTGCCGGCGACGATAGCGTAGACCTGGTCGCCCCTACGGTGGGTGCGTATCGAATGGCCCGGCTGCTCGGCATTCTTGTACATGCCCGGCGGCACCCGGCGGATCGGCGCGGCGATGACCGGCTCCGCCATCGGATAGGCCAGGGAATAATAGAGTCCGACCTGGCCGAGGGGGAGGTGGGTCGCCATCACCACCGCGCCGGCGCGCACGCTGCCGGCGTCGGTGACGACGCGGTTCGGGTCGTAGTCGACGACGCGGCTGCGCTCGAAGACATGGCAGCCCTCGCCCGGAAGGGTGGCGGCGAGCCCCGCGACGTAGCGGGTCGGATGGAACTGCGCCTGGTTCTCCCAGCGCATCGCCTGGAGCACTTCGAAGGGAAGGCCGGTGTCGCGCGTCAGGCTGGCGGGCAGGCCGAGACGCCGGGCGACCTCCACCTCCTTCTCGATCTGCTCCACATAGCTCTCGTCGTTGGTGTAGACGAAGGCGGGCGTCGGCTCGATGTCGGCGTCGACGCCATATTGCCGCGCCAGGCGCGCGATTTCGCGGATGCCGGCCTCCTGCGCCTCGGCGTAGAGGCGCGCCTTGTCCTGCCCGAACTTGCGCTCCAGCGTCTGGTAGAGGATGCCGTGCTGCGAGCTGATCTTGGCGGTGGACTTGCCGGTGACCTGGCGGCCGACGCGCCGCGCCTCGACCAGGGCGACGCGCTGGCCGCGATCCTTGAGGAGCCGCGCGGCGGTGACGCCGACGATGCCGCCGCCGACGATCGCCACGTCCACCTCGAGATCGCCGGCGAGCGCCGGGAAGGCCGGCCCCTCGCCGGCGGTGGCGTTCCAATAGCTGCGGTCCTCGGTCCGGGTCACATTGGCCTCCTCGCCTGCGGGTGCGAGGCTTGAAACCGCCCGTTGCGAAGCCTGTTCCGCCCCCCTATCGGCGGAGCCTTCGTCATTCAGCCAGGGACCGCCCGATGCGCAAAGCCGCCGCCTTCCTCCTCCTGCCGCTCGCCGGCTGCGCGACGAACGCCGCACCGCACGGGGCCGCGCCCGCGCACCGCGCCTCCATCGTCTACCCGGCGGCGGAGCGCGGGCCGGTGGTCGAGGAGCAGTTCGGCGTGAAGGTGGCCGATCCCTATCGCTGGCTCGAGGACGACGTGCGCGAGAGCCAGCGGGTGCGGCAGTGGGTCGCCGAGCAGAACGCGCTGACCCAGTCCTTCCTGGCGACCCTGCCGTCGCGCTCCGCCTTCCAGCAGCGCATGCGCGAGCTCTTCTCCTACGAGCGATTCACGGCGCCGGAGAAGAAGGGCGGCCGCTATTTCTACACCCGCAACACCGGCCTTCAGAACCAGAACGTGCTCTACGTGCGCGACCGGCTCGAAGGCGCGCCGCGGCTCTTGATCGACCCGAACGGCTGGTCGGCCGACGGCGCGACGGCGCTCGCGGAATGGTCGCCCTCGGAGGACGGCAGGAAGCTCCTCTACTCGGTCCAGGAGGGCGGCACCGACTGGCGCATCGTCCGCGTGCTCGACGTCGACACCGGCAGGCTGCTGCCGGACGAGGTCAAGTGGGTCAAATATTCCAATCTCGACTGGGCGAAGGACGGCTCGGGCTTCTATTATTCGCGCTTCGCCGCGCCCAAGGCGGGGCAGGAATATCAGTCGACGACCACCGGCCAGCAGGTCTGGTTCCACCGCCTCGGCACCGGCCAGGCCCAGGACAGGCTGGTCTTCGAGCAGCCGGACCGGCCGACGCTCGGCAACACGGCGGAGGTGTCGGACGACGGCCGCTGGCTGATCGTCAGCTCGTCCGAAGGGACGGACGCGCGCTACGAGGTGACGTTGATCGACCTCGCTTCCCCCGGGTCGGCGCCGCGGCGCTTCATCACCGGCGTCGACAACGACTGGCGTTATCTCGGCAACGAGGGCACCACCTTCTACTGGGTGACCGACCGCGGCGCTCCGCGCCTGCGCGTCGTCGCCACCGACATCGACCGGCCGGTGGCGGAAGCGCGGGAGATCGTCGCCGAGGACGCCGCGACGCTGGACGACGCCTCGATCGTCGGCGGCAAGCTGGTGGTCAGCTACCTGGTCGACGCCAAGACCGAGGTCAGGACCTACGGGCTCGACGGCAGGCCGGTGGGGAAGGTGACTCTCCCCGGCATCGGTTCGGCGGCAGGCTTCAAGGGGGATCGCGGGGATCCGGAGACCTTCTTCACCTTCACGAGCTTCAACTACCCGACGACCGTCTACCGCTACGACGCCGCGACGGGCCAGGCGACGCCCTGGGCGCAGCCGCGAGTCGCCTTCAGCCCAGCCGACTTCAAGGTCGAGCAGCGTTTCTACCGCTCGAAGGACGGGACCCGGATCCCGCTGTTCCTGGTCTATCGCAAGGACCTCGACCTTCGCCGCCGCCACCCGACCCTGCTCTACGGCTACGGCGGCTTCAACGCGGCGATGACTCCGTCCTTCTCCTCGACCAACCTCGCCTGGATCGAGCGCGGCGGGGTCTATGCAATGGCGAACCTGCGCGGCGGCAGCGAATATGGCTCCGCCTGGCACGATTCCGGGCGGCTGGCGAAGAAGCAGAACGTGTTCGACGACTTCATCGCGGCGGGCGAGTATCTGATCGGCCAGGGGATCACGTCGAAGAAGCAGCTCGCCATCTACGGCCGCTCCAACGGCGGCCTGCTGATCGGCGCGGTCGTCAACCAGCGGCCGGACCTGTTCGCGGCGGCGCTGCCGGCCGTCGGCGTCATGGACATGCTGCGCTTCAACCGCTTCACCGCCGGGCGCTACTGGGTCGACGATTACGGCTATCCGGACCGCGAGGCGGACTTCCGCACGCTGCTCGCCTACTCGCCCTACCACAACATCCGCGCCGGCGTGCACTACCCGCCGACGCTCGCGACCACGGCCGACACCGACGACCGGGTCGTTCCGGGGCACAGCTTCAAATATACCGCCGCCCTCCAGAATGCCGACCCGAACGGCGCGCCGCACCTCATCCGGATCGAGACTCGCGCCGGCCACGGATCGGGCAAGCCGACCGAGAAGATCATCGAGGAATATGCCGACATGTGGGCGTTCATCGCCCACTATACCGGCCTGGAGGCGTCGGGAGGCCGCTGACCGCCCCGCCTTGACGGGCCACCCGCCCCCTCTAGGCTGACGCCGGCCTTGGGGGAGGCGCGCATTCGAGTCGCTCGGCTCCCCAGTCCAGCAGGGGAAACGACATGGCGATCATCAACGGCACTCCCGGCGACGACTTCCTGAGCGGGACGCCGAGCGCGGACACGATCAACGGGCTGGGCGGCAACGACCTCGTCAATGCCGGCGCGGGCGACGACTCCGTCGACGGCGGCGACGGCCACGACAATCTGCGCGGCGAGGACGGCAATGACAGCCTGTCGGGCGGCAATGGCGACGATTACCTGCGCGGCGGCCTCGGCAACGACCTGCTCGACGGCGGCGCCGGCTGGGACCGCGCCGCCTTCTTCACCGCGCCGGGCGGCATCGCCGTCGACCTGCGCATCCAGGGCGTCGCCCAGAATACCGGCATGGGCATGGATACGCTGGTCGGCATCGAGCATGCGTCCGGCACGGAGTTCGCCGACGTCATCACCGGCGACGACGGCCCCAACTGGCTGTGGGGCGAGAATGGCGACGACACGATCAGCGCCAATGGCGGAGACGACCTCGTAGAGGTCGGCCCCGGCAACGTCGTCGCCGACGGCGGCGCCGGCAACGACGGCTTCTCGGTGTGGGCGAACGGGGCGGCGCTGGCCGGCGTCAGCGTGTCGCTGCTGCTCCAGGGCGGCGCCCAGGCGACCGGCATCGGCACGATGACGATCAGCGGCTTCGAGAACCTCTCCGGGTCGCTCGGCAACGACACGCTCACCGGCGACGGCGCGGCCAACCTCCTCGCCGGCGACCAGGGCAACGACCATCTGAGCGGCGGCGCCGGCAACGACATACTCTACGGCGACGGCCGGATCATCGTCGACACGCACGGCACCGGCCTCTCCGGTCCGATCGCCACCTATGCGGACGTCACGGCGATCGACCCGGCGCTGGCGGACGGCGACGACGTGCTCGAGGGCGGCGACGGCGACGACCTTCTGAACGGGGGCGGGGGCTCGGACACGGCGAGCTATGCGACGGCGTCGGGCGCCGTGCAGGTCTTCCTCGGCGCCGGCGGCGGCAGCGCCAGCGGCGCGGCCGGCGAGGACACGTTGATCAGCATCGAGAACGTCACCGGCTCCGGCTATGACGACCTCATCCGCGGCGACGCCAATGCCAACGTCCTCGACGGCGGCGCGGGGCACGACTTCATGCGCGGCCTGGGCGGCAACGACGTGATCACCGGCGGGACCGGCGACGACTATCTCGACGGCGGCCTCGGCGACGACCTTCTCGACGGCGGCGCCGGCTGGGACCGCGCCTCCTACGCCGTGAGCGCGACGGGCGGCGTGACCGTCAACCTTGCCCTCTCGGGCCCGCAGGCGACGGGGCAAGGCACCGACACGCTGGTCGGAATCGAGCATGTCTCCGGGACGATCTTCAACGACGTGCTCACCGGCGACGGCGGCGACAACTGGATCTGGGGCGGCTCCAACGGCTCGGGCGTGACCGGCAACGACACCCTCTCGGGCGGAGGCGGCAACGACCTCGTCGAGGTCGGGCCCGGCACCCACCTCCTCTCGGGCGGCGCCGGCACCGACACGCTGTCGCTGTGGGGCAACGACGTCGACATCTCGGCCGCCGGAGTCACCGTCTCGCTCGCCCTCCAGGGGGCGCCGCAGGACACCGAGCAGGGCATGATGAACCTGTCCGGCTTCGAGAATCTCTCCGGCTCCAAATATGCCGACGTGCTGACCGGCGATTCCGGGGCCAATCTGCTCGCCGGCGACCAGGGCAACGACCTGCTCAGCGGCGGCGACGGCGACGACGTCCTCTACGGCGACGGCCGGGTCACGGCGGACACCCACGACACGGGCGGGTCGGGGCCGATCGTCACCTATGCGGACGTGACCCTCGTCGATCCGACGCTGGTCGCCGGCAACGACACGTTGGTGGGCGGCAAGGGCAACGACACGCTCAACGGCGGCGGCGGCGACGACCTGCTCACCGGCAGCCAGGGGGAGGACCGGTTCGTCTTCGGCCCCGCTTCCGGCCACGACCACGTCACCGACTTCGCCAAGAAGGACACGATCGCCATCCTCGGAGTCGCGGGGGTGGACGACTTCTCCGACCTCACCATCGTCAGCGTCGGCGGCAGCGCGGTGATCAGCTGGGGGACGGGCGACACGGTGACTCTCGACGGCTACAAGGCGAGCAAGCTCTCCGCGGCGGACTTCAGCTTTGGACCGGCGCCGGCGGCGGCGCACTCGGCCTTCGCCTTCGAGGGCCACGGCGCCGATGCTCATGCGGCGGCGCAGGCGATGACGTGGAACCCCTGAATCCTGAACGACAGCCTAAGAGCCAGTTCAGTCCGGCGACAGCTTCGGCTGCGTAACGACCTCCGGGCGACACGAGGGAGGTCTTCAATGCGCAGGTTCATCGCCGCCGCCGCCGGGGCGGCGCTCATCGGTTCCGTCTTCGCCGCGCCCGCCGAGGCGCGGGGGCGCTGGCACCGCCACCACGACGACGTCGACGCGGGCGACGTGGTCGCCGGCGCGGTGGTGATCGGCGGGATCGCCGCCCTCGCCTCGGCGATCGGCGAGGGCAACCGCCAGAAGCAGGACGCCGCGGTCGACAGCTGCTCGCGGGAGGCGGAATCGCGGCTGGACGGGCGAGTCACCGACATTGCCGGGGTCACCAAGCGCAAGGGCTATTACACCGTCGAGGGGAATGTCGAAGGCGGCGTCGGCTTCAGCTGCACGATCCGCAACGGCAGCGTCTACAGCTTCCGAAGCGCCGCCGACGGCGCCTAGGGCAGGCTGGGTTTAGGTTGATCCGCTCATCCTGAGTAGGGACTGAGCTTGGCGAAGCCTGTCCTGAGCGACGCCGCAGGCGGCGTCGAAGGGGATCGTATCGAAGGACCGTCCTTCGAGACGCCGCTTCGACTTCGCTCAGCGGCTCCTCAGGATGAGCGGAAGCAGTGCGTCAACCTAATTCCTCAATGCTCTAGCCGGCCCGGGGGCGGTCCTTCAGCGCCGCCGCCACCTCGCCGAGCTGGTCGGCGGCCGTGCCCCAGCCGTCCTTGAAGCCCATCGTCTCGTGCCGTCCGGCGGCGGCGGCGTCGGGGTGCATGGCGACGACCCGGTAACGGGTCCTCCCCTCGCCGGCGTCGGCGAGTGTGACGACGGCGGTGAAGACGAAGCCGGCGGGATCGGCGGCGTTGGGCCGCCAGCCTTCGCCCAGGGCCGAGGTCCAGACGATCCGCTCCCCCTCCACCACCTCAAGGAAGCAGCCGGTGCCGGCGAAGCCCTCGCCGTTCGGCCCTTCCATGCGCGTGAAGAACTTGCCGCCGGGCCGCACGTCCATCTCGCATTCCGGCGTGGACCAAGGCTTCGGGCACCACCATTTCTTCAAATGCTCGGGGTTCGTATACGCTTCCCAGACGAGCTCCCGCGGGGCGTCGAGCACGCGCTCGACCACCAGATCGGTCTCACTCACTGTCGCTCTCCTTGGCCTTGAGGGTTTCGAGATAGTCTTCGAGCCGGTCCAGCCGCCCCTCCCAGAGGCGGCGCTGCGCCGCGATCCAGGTCTCGGCGGCCGACAAAGCGGCGGGCTCGATCCGGCAGGTGCGGACCCGGCCCGCCTTTTCGGAACGGACCAGCCCGCTGCTCTCCAGCGCCTGGAGATGCTGGAGGACGGCGGGGAGGCTGATCGGCAGCGGCCGGGCCAGTTCCGACACGCTCGCCGGACCCTGCGAGAGCCGCGCCAGCATCGCCCGGCGCGAGGGATCGGCGAGGGCGTGGAAGGCAAGGTCGAGCCGGGCGGATTGGTTAAGCACATGGTTAAGTAACGTGGCCCGGCACGGCTGGCAAGGGCGCTCGGCCGCGCAGCTTGGCCCGTGACGAACGGCTTCCGGCGCGATAGACATGCACGCATGGGGGTTGGGTCGCGGATCGGAAAAGGCGCGCGGGCGGCGCTGGCGATGACGGCGCTTGCGGTGGGCGTCACCGCCTTCGCCTGCGCCGATCCGGGCGTCACCCCGACCTGGGAGCTCGCCAAGGATTATTACGATCTCGGCGGAAACGGCGCGATGCTGACGCCCGGGAACGACACCCGGGTGAACCTGCTGCTCCTTCTCGCCGACCGGCACGGCACGCCGGTGCGCGACCCGGCGGCGACTCAGAAGGGGCCGCCCCTGGTGCTGTTTCCGTGGACGGTGATGTCGGAGGCGGCCGCGCCCCCCGCGCCGGCGCCGACGGACGGCGACTATAGGGAGCCCTCGCGCTGCCAGACCCAGGCTTCGGGCGCGGCCGCCTTCCTCGCCGCCCTGAAGGCCGATCCGCAGCTCCCGCAGGAGGAGAGGCAGGCGCTGGCGGCGGCACGGAGCGCCTACGTTCCCGATTGCGCGGCGGCGGGATCGCCGCCGGCCGCCCCGGCCGTGTCCTCGCCGGCCGGCAAGGCCTTCGCGGCCTACCTGACCGGTGCCGGTCAATTTTACGGCGGCCGCTTTCCGGAGGCGCGCGGCACCTTCGCCGCCCTGAACGCCGCGCCGGACCCGTGGGTTCGGGAAACGGCGCTCTACATGGCGGCGCGGACCGAGCTCAACCGGGCGCAGCAGGCGTCGTTCGACGAATATGGCTCGCTCGCCGAGCCCGAGCACCGGGACATGGCGGCGATCGCTGCGGCGGGTGCCGCGTTCGACGCCTATCTCAAGGCCTATCCGAACGGGCGATATGCCGCTTCAGCGCGCGGGCTGACGCGGCGGGTCGCCTGGCTCGGCGGCAAGCGGGAGGCGCTGGCCGCCGCCCTGGAGCGGCAGCTCGCCGGCCCCGCGGCATCCGGCGCCGCGGCGGGCGTGGCCCTCGCCGACGAGATCGACGTGACGCTGCTGGAGCCGGGCGGGGGCGCCGCCGCCCGCGATCCGCTGCTCGTCGCGGTCGTCGACCTCCAGCGCATGCGCTGCACCCAGACGTCCGACACGCCGGGCGAGGCGTGCGGGCCGCGCCTCGCCGCGGGCGAGCTGGAGCGGCAGGCGCCGCTCTTCGCCAGGGAGCCGGCCCTGTACGGCTACCTTCGCGCCGCCCAGGCCTATTTCGTCCGCCACCAGCCGCGCGAGGTGCTCTCGCTGATCCCGGACTCGGCCCGGCAGCGCCGCTTCAGCTATGTCGAGTTCAGCCGCCAGGTGCTGCGCGGCATGGCGCTCGACGCCGTCCACGACCGGAACGCCCGCGCCTTCTGGCTGAGCCTGTTCGACGGCGCGGTTCAGCCCTACCAGCGCGAGGCGCTGGAGCTGGCCCTGGCGCTGCACGAGGAGCGGAGCGGCGGCCTCGCCCGCATCTTCGCACCGGATTCCAAGGTGCGGCATCCCGTCATGCGCCAGCTGCTGCTCGAGAACGTCGCCGGACCCGACCTGCTTCGCCAGCAGGCGAGGGACTCGCGCGCGCCGAAGCAGGAGCGGGAGGTCGCGACCTACATGCTGCTGGCAAAGGAGCTTCGCGGCGGTTTCTACCGCGAATTCCTCGACGACATCCGGCTGGCCCCGGCCGAGGCTCAGGAGACCGGCTATTACGAAGGCGCGGCGGATTACGACGCGCGCTATTCCGACGAGCTCCCGCCGCCCCCGCTGGGCCGCTTCGGGGCCAAGGCGCCGCTCGGCGACGCCGGTTGCCCGGCGCTGACCGCCACCGTCCGCCAGCTCGCCGACGCGCCCAAGGCCGTCCGGCCGCGCCTGTGCCTCGCCGAATATTTCCGGAGCAACGGCTTCGACGGGTTCGAGGCGGACGGCCAGGTCGAGGGCAAGGGCCTGGGAACCTCCAAGCCGCAATTCCCGGGCGGCCGCTACGAGCGGCTGGAAGTCTACAAGTCGGTGATCGCCGACCCGGCGGCGAGCGACGACGACCGTGCGCTGGCGCTCAACCGCGCCGTCCGCTGCTACGCCCCGAGCGGCTACAATAGCTGCGGCGGCACCGAGGTCCCGGTCGAGCAGCGGCGCGCCTGGTTCAACCGCCTGAAGCACGATTACCCCAGGTCGCGCTGGGCGCAGTCGCTGAAATTCTACTGGTAGGCGGCGCCGTCCGCCGGCCGTGGGGGGCGGCGCTGGCGGCGGCGCTCGCGCTCGCCGCCTGCTCTCCGGCCCAGCCGGACCGGGTGGCGGCGAGCGACTACGATTCCTTCTGGCTCTGGGCCGGAGTCAAGGCCGGGCCGGCCTTGTCCAGGGCGCGGACGCTCTATCTGCTCGACGGCGAGATACGCGCGCGGGCGCCGGGCCGCTACCTGGCGCTGCGGCCGGGCGTGCCGCGGCTGCCGGCGCCGGAGACCTGGCTGGTGGTCCGCACCGACACGCTCGACTGGGGAGGAGAAGAGGTCGCCCGCCTAAAGGCGCGGCTCGAGGCGTGGAGGGCGGCGGGCAACAGGGTGCAGGGCCTGCAGGTGGATTTCGACGCCCGGACGCGCGGGCTCGGCCGCTACGCCGCCTTCCTCGCGGCGCTTCGCCGGGCGCTCCCGCCGCGCTACCGTCTGTCCATCACCGGGCTCATGGACTGGAGCGCGAACGGCGATCCGGCCGCGCTCGCGGCGCTGGACGGCATCGTCGACGAAATCGTGATCCAGACCTATCGCGGACGCGACACCATCCCCGGCTACGAGGCGTGGCTTCGGAGATTGCGGGGCTTTCGCCTTCCCTTCAAGATCGGGCTCGTCGAAGGCGGGCAGTGGCGCGCGCCGGCCGAGCTGGCGGCCGAACCGCGCTTCCGCGGCTATGTCGTCTTCCTCGTCAACCCACCGCCCCAGCCGGGCGCCCGGCGCCGCTAGCGGGCACAGGGCGAGGCCGGCCTTTACTCCCGGGGACGCGGTGCCTTATCGCCCGGCCATGACGACCCAGCCCGACTCCATCCTCATCGTCGATTTCGGCAGCCAGGTGACCCAGCTCATCGCGCGGCGGGTACGGGAGGCGGGGGTGTATAGCGAGATCGCGCCGTTCACCCGCGCCGGCGAGGCGCTGGAGCGGCTGCGGCCGAAGGGGATCATCCTTTCGGGCGGGCCGGCCTCGGTGACGCTGCGCGACAGCCCCCGCGCCGACCCCGCCCTGTTCGAGGCGGGGGTGCCGCTGCTCGGCATCTGCTACGGCCAGCAGCTCATGGCCGAGCAATTGGGCGGGCGGGTCGTGACCGGCGACCATAGCGAGTTCGGCCGCGCCTTCATCGCCATCAAGGACGAATGCGCGCTGTTCGACGGCTTGTGGGCGCCGGGCGAGAGGCACCAGGTGTGGATGAGCCACGGCGACAAGGTGGAGGCGATCCCGCCCGGCTTCCGGATCGTCGCCCAGTCGGACGGCGCGCCGTTCGCGGCCACGGCCGACGATGCGCGGCGGATGTACGGCGTCCAGTTCCATCCGGAAGTGGTCCACACGCCGGACGGCGCCCGGCTCATCGCCAATTTCGTCCGCCACGTCTGCGGCCTCGCCGGCGACTGGACCATGGCCGAGTTCCGGGCCGCCAAGATCGCCGAGATCCGCGCCCAGGTGGGCGACGGGCGGGTCATCTGCGGCCTTTCCGGGGGAGTCGACAGCGCGGTCGCTGCAGTGCTGATCCACGAGGCGATCGGCCACAGGCTGACCTGCGTGTTCGTCGACCACGGGCTGATGCGCCAGGGGGAGGCGGAGCAGGTCGTGTCGCTGTTCCGCGGCCATTACAACATCCCGCTCGTCCACGTCGACGCGGAGGCGCTGTTCCTCTCCGGCCTCGCCGGAGTCGACGACCCGGAAGCCAAGCGCAAGTTCATCGGCAAGACCTTCATCGACATATTCGAGGCGGAGGCGAAGAAGATCGGCGGCGCCGACTTCCTCGCCCAGGGGACGCTCTATCCGGACGTCATCGAGAGCGTCAGCTTCACCGGCGGACCGTCCGTCACCATCAAGAGCCACCACAATGTCGGCGGACTTCCCGAGCGGATGGACATGAAGCTGGTCGAGCCGCTGCGCGAGCTGTTCAAGGACGAGGTGCGCGAGCTCGGCCGGGAGCTGGGCCTCCCCGAGGCCTTCGTCGGCCGCCATCCCTTCCCCGGTCCCGGGCTCGCCATCCGCATCCCGGGAGAAGTGACGAAGGCGCGCTGCGACATCCTGCGCAAGGCGGACTCCATCTATCTCGAGGAGATACGCGCCGCGGGGCTGTACGACGCGATCTGGCAGGCCTTCGCGGTGCTCCTGCCCGTGCGCACGGTGGGCGTGATGGGAGACGCGCGGACCTACGATTATGTCTGCGGCCTTCGCGCCGTGACGTCGACCGACGGAATGACCGCCGAGGCCTATCCGTTCGATGCCGCCTTCCTCGGCCGGGTGGCGACCCGCATCGTCAACGAGGTGCGCGGGATCAACCGCGTCGTCTACGACTGCACTTCGAAGCCGCCCGGCACCATTGAGTGGGAATAGAATTGTTCTAGATCCATGGCTTAGCGGCGGCGCGGGAACATTTCTCCGCCAATGCCGGAGGCGTAGAGCCGCAATGGACTCAGTTCATATTTAGATATAGGCTCCGGTCCCAGGGGGGTCACCGGCCACGATTATTTCCTGCTGGCGAGTTGCGGGTGTTGCCGCGCTGTGCACCGGTCCTTCTTTTTGTGCGCTTCAAGACGCGAGGAAGACACGACACCGATCTCACAACAAGTCAGGGGGAGACTTATGAGGAAAGCGACAGCCTTTGGCGGCGCGGCAACGGCCGCCCTGCTGGCCGCGAGCGCGGCGACCTATGCCTTTGCGCAGGGTGGGCCCCTGCCTTGGGGCCAGTCGGCCGACCAGCTCGCCTGGGAGACCTTCGTTCAGGTGGTGGCGCCTTCGGGCCAGTTCATCGCCAACCCGAACGCCCCGGGGCCGGCCAGGGTGGAGTTCGAGACCTGGGCGTCCGACCAAGACATCTACACGGCGACTCCGCACTGGCCCGCGATCGGCTCGCCCAAGCGGCTCCAGCAGACCCTCCTCGGCACCGCCGGATTGCGGCACGGCTCCACGATCGAGGCGCCCGAGCCGGAATCGTGCAATCCCCCGAACGGCCAGCAGGCGGCCAAGGACGCCCGCTTCCCCGCCGGCGCCTGCATCGGCGAGGAGGTCCGCCGCAACTGGGCCTCCTATCAATATATCGTGTCCAACGGGCTCTACACCCAGGCCGGTTTCGCGAAGGCCTATGCCAACAACCTTGTGGTCGACCTTCCGGCCGACGCGATCGAGTTCAAGGGCGACTGGGTGAAGGTCAAGGACCTCGCGAAGTGGGTGAGCCTCACCCCCCAGCAGATCCACAATCTCTATTACGTCAACACGGCTACGAGCGGCGGCGAGACCACGGAATTCGCGCTCGTCTCCTTCCACTTCAGCACCAAGCAGCAGAAGAACTGGGTGTGGGCGGATTTCGAGCATGAGAAGAATCCGGGCCGCTGCGACGTGATCGGCTGTCACGACAGCTACGGAGCGACGGTGCAGAACGTCCAGCCGCGGTCGACGAACTGGCAGCAATATGGCAGCTGCCAGAAGAGCCCGGCGGTCCTTTCGATGTTCGCCAATGGCGGCCTCGGCACGGTCTGGAGCCACTATTGCCTCAAGGGCTCCCAAATCTCCTTCACGACGCCTCGCTGGATCACCAAGAAGGTGAAGGTCGACGTGCCGACCCTGCTCGGCAACAGCGTGATCGAGGCGATCAACGCGGACGTGCCGATCAAGCAATCGTCCTGCATCAGCTGCCACGCTTATGCGTCTTTCAATTCCCAAGGCCAGTTCAACGGCCCGGCCTTGGGCAAGAGCCCCATCGGCAAGGTCAACCCCCAGTGGATGTCCGGCTTCCGCGCCAACGACTTCATCTGGGGCATCGTCGCGGCGTCGCCGCCGGCCCCGCCGCCCGCCGCGCCGACTCACTGAGGGCGGCGCCGACGCACTGGAGAACCCCGGGGCGCTCCCCGGGGTTCTTTTTTTGCGCGGCGTGCTTTGCACGGCATGGGGCGCAAGAAAAAGGGGCGCCGGAGCGCCCCTTTCCCGGTAGGTCGCCGCCCCCTTACTTCTTGGGGATGGAAGGCGAGGTGAAGGCGCCGTCGACCTGGTTCCCGTCGAGACGGTTGTCGAGATAGGTCTGGATCTTGGCGAGGTTGGTGATGAGCACCGCCTGCGATCCGAGGAAGCTGTTGCCGGTGATGGTGGTGTTGCCCACCCGCACGGTCGCCCCGGAGCCGTCGGCGCTGATGCCTTGCGCGCTGTTGTTGGCGATCAGCGAGTTCGTCACCTGGCCGCCGATCCCCGCCGAGCCGGCCGGCGCGATGAAGATGAGGCCGCCGCCCTGGGTGCCGCTGACCTCGCTGTTCTCGACGACGATCCCGACCCCGGCGCTCCCCAGGCCGGTCGTGTTGACGGTGATGCCCGAATTGGCGTTGCCGCGAATGAGGCTGTTGTTGATGATGACCCGGCCCACGCCGGCGCCGGTGGGCTGGACGTTGATGCCGCCACCCGTCGCGCCGTTGCCGTTCTGGCTGATGGTGGTGTTGGAGATGAACAGGCTGGTCGTCGTCGTCGGCTGGAACGACACGCCGAAGCTGTTGGCCGAGTTGAAGCGGCGGATCACGCAATCCTCGATGTGGACCGCGCCCGCGGCGACGATCCGCACGCCGTGGGTCGGCGGGCTGACGCCGAAGATGTCGAGGCCGCGGAGGGTGACCACGTCGGTCGAAAGCGCGTTGACGACGATGCCGTTGCCGCCGGCGAGGGCGCCGCCTTCGGTGTAGTGGCAGTCGATCGTCAGCGACTTGGTGATGGTGACCGCGCCGTAGCCGGCCGGATCGAGGCAGTTGATCTCGCCGCCCGCGGCGGTCTTCGAGATCGCGCCGGCGAAGGTCTTGCACGGCGCGGTGCGGCTGCACGGATTGACGTCGTCGCCGACGCCGGACACCCAGGTGCGGGTGGCCTGCGCGGACGCGGGCGCGGCGAAGCTCACCGCCGCGACGAACGCGGTCGCGGCATAAAACGCGGTCAATTTTCTCGATGTCATGATCATCTCCCCCTGGAGCGTGAGGCGGGAAAGTATAGCCGAGCCGCCCGGGATGAGAACCTTGATTTGGACTCGGGGGCGCGGAAACTAATCATAACCGCGCAACAATAAGCGAGCCGCTGCTAAGCTATGGAAATTGTTCGAACATTATTTGTTCCTGCGCCGCGCCGACTCTCGCGGCTTTGCTGAAACGCATTCGCGGCGATGAGCGGGGGACATGAAAAAGGCCCCGAAAGCCGAAGCTTTCGAGGCCTTCTCCCGATCAGGTTGGGACTTACTGGGTGCCGAGCACCGCGCCGGTCGGCGTCTCGTTGCCGGCATTCCCGCGGATCGCATTGTTTCCATAGGAGAAGATGCTGCCGCTGGTAATATTGAGCCCGTCGGTCGCGCTGCCGGTGATCACCGTCCCGTAGATGCGCGTCGTCGGCGAGCCGCCATTGCCGCTGAACACGCCGAACTGGTTGTTGGCGAAGAAGCTGTTGCTGATGTGGGTGGTGACGCTGGTCAGCTCCGCCGCGACCGCCGCCCCGGGATTGTGGCCGGTGATGGAAGCGTCGTTGATGAAGGCCAAGGTGTTGGCGCGCAGCTGGATCGCCGTCGTGCCGCCGCGGGCGAAGGTCGAGTGGTCGATGTAGAGGAGGACGTTGCCGGCGCTCGGATTGGAGTGAACGTCGAAATTGGTGATGTTGTAGAAGCTCGAATTCTGGATGTTGACCTTGACGTTCGCGGTCGCCGTCTCGATCGAGACACCCTTGCCATTGGTGCCGGTGCCGCCGAAATTCTCGACGATGACATGGTCGATGTTGACTGCGGCCGCCTGGAGGATTCGGATGGCGTTGCCGGTGGTCGTGCTCGCCCCGTTGACGGCGACGTTGCGCAGCGTGACGACGGCGCCGGCGCCGTTGATGATGAAACCGTTCGAGTTGGCGGCGAGGAGGCTGCCGTTGGTGCCCACGCAATCGATCGTGATCGACTTCACGATGGTGACCGCGCCGAAGCCGCCCGGATCGAGGCAGTTGATCTCGCCGCCCGTCGCCGTCTTGGAGATAGCGCCCGCGAAGGTCTTGCACGGCGCGGTGCGGCTGCACGGATTGGCGTCGTCGCCGACGCCGGACACCCAGGTGCGGGTGGCCTGCGCGGACGCGGGCGCGGCGAAGCCCAGCCCCGCGACGAGCGCGGCGGCGGCGAAGAAAGCGGTCGATCGTATCGATGTCATGGTGGTCCCCTGATTCTGTGTAGGTGGAGTATAGCCGGGCCCGCGGCGATGAGGAACCCGATAAGGCCGGATCGGCGGCATTCGCCCGAACCGCCTGGCGGCGGCGGACCGCGTCCTAGTTCGCGTTCCCGGCCGCGTTGGCGGGCGCGGCTTCCTCGACCGCGTCCATGGCGCCGTCCTCGCCATTGCCCAGCACGGCGTTGCCCGCCGGGACCAGGCTGTCGGGCGAGGTGTCGAGCATTTCCGCGGCATTGTTGAGCTGGGCGTTGTCCTCCGCGGTCAAGCCCCCCTGGTTGTCGCCGCCGCGGCCGCAGCCCGCCAGCGCCAGGGTCGCGGCCAAAGCCGCCGCAGCCACCATCTTCCTCATGCCCGTCCTCCGCGCTGTTCGTGGCGCGCAGCTTGCCAAAGCCGGCGCCAAATAAAAAGGGCCGCGCAGCCTATGCCGCGCGGCCCTCTTCAAGCCGTTGCCGGTTAAGGCTTAGCGGGTCGCGTTGCTGACCGCGTCGCCGGCGGCGTCGGCCGTGTTGGCGACGGCGTTGCCGGCGTCGGTGGCGGCGTTGCCGATCGTGGCGCCGGCGTTGTCGAGCGCGCTGTTGGTGTTGTCGACCGCGGCGTTGGCGTCGACGGCGGCGGCGTTGACGTCGACCTCGGCGGCGGTGCCGGTGGCGTTGATGTCGGCGGTGTTGTTGGCGTCGGTGCTGCTGTTGCTGGTGCAGGCGGCGAGGCCGAGGGCCGCGACGGCGGCGGCGGTGATGGCAATCTTCTTCATGGGATGTCCCTCCTAGCGTGGAGCCGAGTGTAAACTTGCTGGGCGAGGTGGCGGAAGCGCTTTCCGCCGTCCAGCGGGAGCAAGGTCTAGTGATGTGGAAGCGGTATGTCTACTAGTCCGGTAAGGAATGCGCCGAATCGAAAGCGGCCCAGCGGGTTGACCGTCATATAAAGATATCTTTATATCCTTATCCATGACGGCCGCTTCCGACATCTTCCGCGCCCTCGCCGATCCGACGCGGCTCCGGATCGTCGCCTTGCTGCGGGCGATGGAGCTGTCGGTCGGCGAGCTGGCGCAGGTGCTCGGTCAAAGCCAGCCGCGAGTCTCCCGCCACGTCAAGATCCTGATCGATGCCGGCCTCGCCGAGCGGCGCAAGGAAGGAAGCTGGGTTTTCCTCAGCCTCGGCGCCGCCCGGCGCGTCGACCCCCTGTTCGCGCTGCTCGATCGCTGGGCGGAGGCCGACGGGGAGGACGGCTCGGCGGCCGCCGACGCGGCTCGCCTCGCCGCCGTGCGCGCCGACCGCGCGGCCGCGGCCGAGCGCTATTTCGCCGCGCGCGCCAAGGATTGGGACGAGATACGCTCGCTCCACATCGCCGAGAGCGAGGTTGAGGCGGCGGTCGCCCGAGCCCTGGCGGGGCGGCCGGTCGGCCGGCTGGTCGACGTCGGTACCGGGACGGGGCGGATGATCGAGCTGTTCGGCGCCGCCGCCGACCATGCGCTGGGCGTCGACCGCTCGCCGGAGATGCTTCGTCTCGCGCGCGCCAAGCTCGCCGAGGCCGGGCTGCGCACGGCCGAGCTGCGCCAGGGGGACATGTATGCGCTCCCGCTGCCGGCCGGGACGGCCGACACGGTGATCATCCACCAGGTCCTCCATTATGCGCAGCAGCCCTCGGCGGCGGTGGCGGAGGCGGCGCGGCTGCTGGTTCCCGGCGGCCGCCTGCTGATCGTCGACTTCGCCCCGCACGAGCGCGAGGAGCTGCGCACCAGCGATGCCCATGTCCGCCTCGGCTTCGCCGACGAGACGATGCTCAAATATCTGGAGTCCGCGGGCCTGGAGGGGCGTATCGTCGAGCATCTCCGCGGCGGCGAGCTCACCGTCACCCTCTGGGTCGGCGAGCGCCCGGCCACGAAGCTGAAGGTGGTCGCGTGAACGCGGCCATCGCCCGGTGGCGCGAGCCCCTTTTCGCCGAGGTCGCCGGCGACATCGAGGTCAGCTTCGAATTCTTCCCGCCCAAGACGGAGAGGATGGAGGAGACGCTGTGGGAGAGCGTCAAGACGCTCGAGCCGCTGGCGCCGCGCTTCGTGTCGGTGACCTACGGGGCGGGCGGCTCGACCCGGGAGCGGACGCACAACACGGTGGTGCGCATCGCCCACGAGACCTCGCTCGCACCGGCGGCCCACCTCACCTGCGTCGAGGCGAGCCGGGCCGAGGTGGACGAGATCGCGCTCGCCTACTGGCAGGCGGGGATACGCCACGTCGTCGCCCTGCGCGGGGACCCGCCGGTGGAGGGCCGGAAGTTCGAGCCCCATCCGCGCGGCTACAACAACGCCGCCGAGCTGGTCGCGGGGCTGAAGCGGGTGGCGCCCTTCGAAATCTCGGTCGCCGCCTATCCGGAGTGCCATCCCGACGCTGTCAATCGCGCCGCGGATCTCGATAACCTCAAGCGCAAGATCGATGCGGGGGCCGACCGGGCGATCACCCAATTCTTCTTCTCGGCCGACTGCTTCTTCCGGTTCCGGGACGACGCGGCCGCGGCGGGAATAGCGGCGGAGCTGGTGCCCGGCATCCTCCCCGTGTCGAACGTCACCCAGACCCGCAGGTTCGCCGCCGCCTGCGGCGCCGGAATCCCGGCCTGGATGGACCGGCTGTTCGAAGGGCTCGACGCGCTGCCGGCGGCGCGGCAGCTGGTCGCCGCCACCGTCGCGGCGGAGCTTTGCGGCCAGCTTTATGCCGGGGGCGTCCGCCAGTTCCACTTCTACACGCTCAACCGCGCCGAGCTGGCTTACGCCATCTGCCACCTGCTCGGGCTGCGGCCGAAGGATGAGACCCGTGAACATCGCACAGCAGCTTAGGGACGCCGCCGCGACGCGGATCCTCGTCAAGGACGGCGCCTACGGCACGCAGGTGCAGGCGCGGCGCCTCGCCGAAGCCGATTATCGCGGCGGCCTCGACCTTGCCCGCGACCAGAAGGGCAATAACGACCTCCTGAACCTCACCCGCCCCGGGCTCGTCGGCGAGATCGCCCTCGCCTTCGCGGAGGCCGGCGCGGACGTGCTCGCCACCAACAGCTTCAACGCCAACCGGATCAGCCAGGCCGATTACGGCGCCGAGCACCTCGTGCGCGAGATGAACGCCGCCGCGGCCTGGATCATCCGCGAGGTCGCCGAGCGCGAGGCGCAGAAGGACGGCCGCAAGCGCTTCGTCGCGGGCGCGGTCGGGCCGACCAACAAGACCCTGTCGCTGTCGCCCAGGGTCAACGACCCGGGCTATCGCGAGATCGACTTCGACACCCTTTCGGACGTCTATGTCGAGCAAATCGAGGGGCTGGTCGAAGGCGGCGCCGAGATCGTCCTCATCGAGACGGTGTTCGACACGCTCAACGCCAAGGCGGCGATCCACGCCGCGCGGCGGGTCGACCCCGAATTGCCGATCATGCTGTCGATGACGATCACCGATCTGTCGGGACGCAACCTGTCGGGCCATTCGATCGAGGCCTTCTGGGCGTCGGTCCGCCATGCGCGGCCGCTGTCGATCGGGCTCAACTGCTCGTTCGGGGCGGCGCAGCTCAGGGCCCATATCGCGGCGCTGTCCGGCCTCGCCGACACGCTTATCATGGCCTATCCCAATGCCGGCCTGCCCAACGACCTCGGTCAGTATGACGAATGCGCTGAGACCACCGCCGCCCAGGTGCGCGAATGGTGCGAGCAGGGCATCGTCAACATCGTCGGCGGCTGCTGCGGGACGACCCCGGCGCACATCGCCGCCATCGCCCGAACCGTCGCCGGCTATCCGCCGCGCCGGACCGCCGAGCCCACCCGCCGCACGCTGCTCGCGGGGATCGAGCCGATGGTGCTCGCGGCCTAGCCGGGACACTCTGGTGACAGTCACGTGACTGTCACCAGAGTGTCCCCAATCTTCTCGAACGAATTCAAGGTTCCATGACAGCCCAAGCCTCCTCCACCTTCGTCAACATCGGCGAGCGGACCAACGTGACCGGCTCGGCGCGGTTCAAGAAGCTGGTGATGGCGGGCGACTATGCCGCCGCCGTCGAGGTGGCGCGCCAGCAGGTCGAGAACGGCGCCCAGATCATCGACGTCAACATGGACGAGGGGCTGCTCGACGCCGAGGCGGCGATGACGACCTTCCTGAAGCTGATCGCCGCCGAGCCCGACATCGCGCGGGTGCCGATCATGATCGACAGCTCGAAATGGACGGTCATCGAGGCCGGCCTCAAATGCGTGTCGGGCAAGCCGATCGTCAACTCGATCAGCATGAAGGAAGGCGAGGCGGAGTTCCTCGCCCACGCCCGCAAGGTCCACGACTACGGCGCCGCCGTCGTCGTCATGGCGTTCGACGAGGTCGGCCAGGCCGACACCAAGGCGCGCAAGGTCGAGATTTGCGAGCGCGCCTACAAGCTGCTGGTCGGCGAGGGTTTCCCGCCCGAGGACATCATCTTCGACCCCAACATCTTCGCCATCGCGACGGGGATCGAGGAGCATCGCCGCTACGCCCTGGACTTCATCGAGGCCGCCCGCGAGATCAAGGCGCGCTGCCCGCACGTCCACATCTCGGGCGGGCTCTCCAACCTCTCCTTCTCGTTCCGCGGCAACGAGCCGGTGCGCCGGGCGATGCACTCGGTCTTCCTCTACCACGCCATCCCCGCCGGGCTCGACATGGCGATCGTCAACGCCGGCCAGCTCGACGTCTACGACGCGATCGACCCGGAGCTTCGCGAGGCCTGCGAGGACGTCGTCCTCGACCGCCGGGAAGACGCGACTGAGCGGCTGGTCACGCTCGCCGAGAAATATCTCGGCTCCGATCCGGTGCGCGAGAAGGCGGAGGCGGAATGGCGCGGCTGGGACGTCGGCAAGCGGCTCGAGCACGCCCTCGTCAAGGGCATCGACGCCTATGTGGTCGAGGATACCGAGGAAGCCCGCCGGTCGGCCGAGCGGCCGATCCACGTCATCGAGGGGCCGCTGATGGACGGCATGAACGTCGTCGGCGACCTGTTCGGCTCCGGCAAGATGTTCCTGCCCCAGGTCGTCAAGTCGGCGCGCGTGATGAAGAAGGCGGTCGCCCACCTCATCCCGTTCATCGAGGCCGAGAAGGAGAAGACCGGCGCCACCCAAGGCAAGGGCCGGATCGTCATGGCCACCGTCAAGGGCGACGTCCACGATATCGGCAAGAACATCGTTGGGGTCGTCCTCCAGTGCAACGGCTTCGAGGTGGTCGACCTCGGCGTGATGGTGCCATGGGCCGACATCCTCAAGGCGGCCATCGAGAACAATGCCGACATGATCGGCCTCTCCGGCCTGATCACGCCCTCACTCGACGAGATGGTCACGGTGGCGGGCGAGATGCAGCGCGCCGAGATGCGGCTGCCGCTCCTCATCGGCGGCGCGACGACCAGCAAGGTCCATACCGCGCTGCGCATCGACCCCGCCTATGACGGCCCCGTTCTCCACGTTCTCGACGCGAGCCGCGCGGTCGGAGTCGCCTCCTCGCTCGTCTCAGATACCCAGCGCGAGCCGCTGATCGCCAGGACCGCGGAGGAATATGAGGCGACCCGCCAGGCGCGCGCCCGGTCGGGCCAGAGCGAGCTCTCGAGCCTCGAAGAGGCCCGCGCCAACGCCTTTCCCTACGATCCGGTCGGCAAGGCGCCGCCCCCCGCCCGCCCGGGCCTCCAGCAGTTCGGCGAGTGGCCGCTCCGCGACCTCAGGGCGTCGATCGACTGGACTCCCTTCTTCCGCGCCTGGGAGCTGGCGGGCAATTATCCCGCCATCCTCGAGGACGCGGTGGTCGGCGAGAGCGCGACCGCCCTGTTCAACGATGCCAATGCGATGCTCGACAGGATCGTCGCCGAGCATTGGCTGACGGCGCGCGGCACGGTCGGCCTGTGGCGCTGCCGCCGGGAGGGCGACGACGTTTTCGTGCTCGCCTCGAACGAGGAGACGCGCCTCCCCTTCCTCCGCCAGCAGGTGAAGAAGAGGGAGGGGCGGGCGAACATGTGCCTCGCCGACTTCATCGATCCCGAGGGCGAGGACTGGATCGGCGGCTTCGCGGTCGGCATTCACGGGCTGGAGCCGCATCTCGAGCGGTTCAAGGCGGAGAATGACGATTATTCCGACATCCTCTTGAAAGCGCTGGCCGACCGGCTGGCGGAGAGCTTCGCCGAAACCCTTCACGCCCATGTCAGGAACAGCGTCTGGGGCTATGCCGAGGAGCATCTCACCAACCAGCAGCTGATCCGCGAAACCTATACGGGCATCCGGCCCGCCCCCGGCTACCCCGCCTGCCCGGACCACAGCCTCAAGCCGCTGCTGTTCGGGATGCTGGGCGGCGAGCCGGCCGGCGTGACCCTGACGGAGAGCATGGCGATGCTGCCGACCTCCGCCGTCTCCGGCTTCTATTTCGGCCACCGCGACAGCCAGTATTTCGGGGTGGCGCGGATCGGCCGGGACCAGCTTGAGGATTATGCGGCGCGGCGCGAGCTGCCGGTGGCGGAAGCGGAGCGCTGGCTGCGGCCGAACCTCGATTAGCCGCAGGCGGCGGGTTGACAGGATTTGGCGCGTCCGGCAGCTTGGGCGACGCGGCCGCCTCGGCCGCAGGAGCCGTCAAGATGAGCGAAGGACAGACGACCCGCGTCCTCACTCCAGCTTCCTTCGCACGCTCGTTTACGGGCCGGTGCGCCTGAGGGCGTACCGGAAAGTCTCACCTGTTCTTCCAACTTCGAGACTGAGCGCCGCCGGCACGGCGAAGCCTTTCCGCGGCGCGTGAGGCACCCATGCGAGACCATGACCTTGCTCGCCTTCGCGGCGAGATCGATTCCCTCGACGACCAGCTTCTCGACCTCGTCGAGCGCCGACTGGCCTTGTCCGCCGCCATCGCCGTCGCGAAGGGCGCGGACCGGGCCCACCTCAAGCTTCGGCCGGAGCGGCAGCGCGCCGTGGTGGCGCGGCTCCAGGCCAAGGCGGCTCCGGCCTCCGCCGACGCCGTCGCCCATGTGTGGCGCGAGCTGATGGCCCACAGCCTCGAGCGGCAGGCGCCGACGCGGCTGATGCTGTGGACCGACGGCGACCGCGAGCAGCTGGTCCGCCTGGTGCGGGAGCGCTTCGGCTCCGCCGCCGCCTTGCTGTGGACGATCTCGCCCGAGGAGGCGTTGCGCCACGCCGCCGGCGGCGAGGCGGTCGCCATCATCCCCAGCGGCCGCGCCGCCCCGCTTCCCGCCGGGGTCGTGGCCTTCGAGATTCTCCACGACGCAGGGCGGTCGCTGGCCGTCGCGGCGGGACGGGTGGCGGAGGAGGAGGAGGAGGAGGAGGACGGGCCAGGCCGGCGCGCCGCGCCCTGGTCGCCGGGCAGCTGGCGGGAGCGGCCGGCGACCCAGCTTCCCGTCTATCGCGACCCGCGGGCGCTGTCGCGGGCGGAGCGGCGGCTCGCCGGTCGGGCGCCGCTGGTCGACCTCCACGACGTCGACGGGCTGCGGCAGCGTCTCGCCGAGGTGGCCGAGGGCAAGGCGCTGCTGCTCCAGGGCGGCGACTGCGCCGAGACCTTCCGCGAGCACAGCGCGGCCAGAGTCCGCGCGACGGCGGACCTGCTGCTCGACATGGGCCGCACGATCGGAGCGGCGGGCCGTCCCGTCGTCCAGGTCGCCCGGATGGCCGGGCAATGGGCCAAGCCGAGATCGAGCCTGACCGAGTGGGTCGGGGGCGTCGAGCTTCCGGCCTATCAGGGCGACGCGGTCAACGGCGAGGCGGCGACGCCGGCGTCGCGGACGCCGGATCCGGCGCGGATGCTGCGCGCGCACGACCAGGCGGCGGCCACCGCGGCCCTGCTCTGGAGCCTCGTCCCGGACGGCGGGGAGCCGGTCTACGCCAGCCACGAGGCGCTGCTCCTTCCCTACGAGCAGGCGCTGGTCCGCTACGACGAGCTGAGCGACCGCTGGTGGTCGGGCTCGGGCCACATGCTGTGGATCGGCGACCGCACCCGCGACCCGGCCGGCGCCCATGTCGAGTTCGCGCGCGGCATCGCCAACCCGATCGGAGTCAAATGCGGCCCCGGGCTCGGCGAGGACGACCTGCTCCGCCTGCTCGACCGGCTCGACCCCGAGCAGGCGCCCGGCCGGGTGACCCTGATCGCGCGGCTGGGCCTGCGCCACGTCGAGGCGCACCTGCCGAGGCTGATCGGCGCGGTGCGCGGCGAGGGCCGGCGGGTCGGCTGGATCGTCGACCCGATGCACGGCAACACCCGCCGCGCCGCCGGGCGCAAGACTCGCCTGCTCGCCGACATCGCCGCCGAGACGCGGGCCTTCTTCCAGATCGCGGCGGCCGAGGGCGTGGAGGCGGGCGGAATCCATCTCGAGCTGACCGGGCAGGCCGTCACCGAGTGCCTGGGCGGGGACCGCCGGCCGCTGGCCGAGCGCGATCTCGGCCGCGCCTACCTCACCGCCTGCGACCCGCGCCTCAACCCCGACCAGGCGCGGGACATTGCGGAGCTCGTCGCGGGCCTCGCCGCGGAGGGCGCCGGCCGCGAGGCGCGGGCGGCGTGACCGTGGCCTATCAGGGCGCCCCCGGCGCCTTCGGCCACGCCGCCTGCCTCGCCTTCCTGCCTGAGCACGAGGCGCGGCCGCTGTCGCGCTTCGAGGACGTGGTCGGCGCCGTCGCGTCGGGGGAGGCCGAGTTCGGCATGCTGCCGGTCGAGAACAGCCGCGCCGGGGAGGTGCCGGGCGTCCGGGCGCTGATCGCCGGCGCGGGCCTCCGGACCGTCCGCACCCACGTCCTGCCTCTCCGAATGCACCTGCTGGGCCTGCCCGGAGCCGACCGGCGGGCGATCGCCGCCGTGGCGAGCCATCCCGTCGCGCTGCGCCAATGCGCCCGGAGCCTGGACCGGCTCGGGCTGAGGCGGGAGGAGGCGCCGAACACGGCCGTCGCGGCGCGCGGGCTTCGGGACCCGAGGAAGGCCGTGCTCGCCTCCGAGACGGCCGCGTCGCTCTACGGCCTCGAGATACTCGAGCGCGACATGCAGGACGACCCGGACAACGCGACCCTCTTCGCCCTGGTCGCACGTGCGTGAACCTTTCGGCCCTTCGCCGTCCCGCGGTGGGGCGGCGCCCGGTTAACCGCGATTCGCCCTCGACTCGGGCCGGCAGGCGGGCCGAGGATCGCGCGCATGAAGCCATTCCTCGCCCTCGCCGCGGCTGCCTTGCTCTCAGCCCCCCTCCTCGCCCAGGGCGGCGGCGGCCCCTTCACCGTGCGGGAGACGGGGCAGGGCTTCGGCTCGCTCCAGGACGCCGTCAGCGCCATCGGCAACGCCCGCGGGACGATCGTCATCGCCCCCGGCCGCTACCGGCAATGCGCGGTGCAGGAGGGCGGCGAGGTCAGCTACACGGCGGCGCAGCCCGGTACCGCGGTGTTCGACCGCGAGGCCTGCGAGGGCAAGGCCGCGCTCGTCCTTCGCGGCCGGGCGGCGAACGTCTCCGGCCTCATCTTCCAGAACATGCACGTGCCGGACGGCAACGGCGCCGGCATCCGCCTCGAGCAGGGCAACCTCGTCGTCCGCGAGAGCCTGTTCCGCGACAGCGAAAGCGGCATCCTCTCGGCCAACGATCCGGCGGGGCGGATCCTCGTCGAGCAATCGACCTTCTCCGGCCTCGGCGCCTGCCCGGACGGCGGCGACTGCGCCCACAGCATCTATATCGGCGGCTATGGCGGCCTGACGGTGCGGCGCTCCCGCTTCGAGCGCGGCCGCGGCGGCCATTACGTCAAGAGCCGCGCGGCGCGGATCGAGGTCACCGACAGCTCGTTCGACGACACGAGCGGGCACAAGACCAACTACATGATCGACCTTCCCGCCGGCGCCACCGGGACGATCGCCCGCAACGCCTTCGTCCAGGGCCGCGACAAGGAGAATTACAGCGGCCTCATCGTCGTTGCGGCGGAAGGCGCGACGAACAGCTCGAACGGCCTCACCGTCGCCGACAACGAGGCCCGCCTCGCGCCCGGCCAGGTCAACGGCACCGCCTTCGTCGCCGACCTCAGCGGCGACTCCCTCCGCATCGGCGCCAACCGGCTCGGGCCGAAGATCGAGCGCTTCCAGCGGCGCTGAGCGGATTGCGTGCTATAGCGGGCCGATGAATCGGCTCGCCCGCCTCCTCCTCCTCGTCCTTGCCGCCCTCGCCGCGGCGCCGGCCCTTGCGCAGCTTCCGCCCGGCGGCCGGGCGATGGACGTCTCGCTCGTCCCGGGAGAGCGGCACGGCGACCGCGTCGCGATCGCCTTCGTCATGCGCCCCAAGCCGGGGTGGCACGGCTATTGGCAGAATCCCGGCGACGCGGGGCAGCCGGCGACGGTGGAATGGCAGCTGCCGCCGGGCGCTTCCGCCGGCCCGCTCCGCTATCCCGTGCCCCAGCGGCTGATCGTCGCGGGGATGATGAACTACGTCTTCGCCAAGGACCATGCGCTGCTCAGCGAGCTGCGGGTCCCCGCGGGCGCCGGGCCGCTGCCCGTCACGGCGACGATCCGCTATCTCGTCTGCACCGAGCAGGTGTGCGTGCCGGAAAGCGCCACCGTCTCGGCGGACGCCGCGAAGGGCGGGTCGCTCGACGCTTGGACGCAGGCGCTGCCGCGGCCGCTCGGCGGCGAGGCGCGCTACGAGATCGAGGACGGAACGCTCCGCCTCGGCATCCCGATGCCCGCGGCGGTCGGCCTCGACGATCCCTATTTCTACCCGCTGACCGAAGGGGCGCTGCGCTACGCGGCGGCGCAGCGAGTCTCGCGGCGCGGCGACTGGCTGATCGTCGAGACGCAGGCCGGTGACGCCAAGCCGGCGGCGCTGGAGGGGGTGCTGGCGATCGGCGGCGGCCAGGGCTTGTCGCTCGCCGCCCGGCCCGGCCCGGTGCCCGCCGCCGGCGTGCCTGTCGCCGCGCCGGCCGAGGCGGCGAAGCCGGCGATCGCCGCCGCCGTCTCCGGCGCTCTGCTCGGCGGGCTGCTGCTCAACGTCATGCCCTGCGTCTTCCCGATTCTCAGCCTCAAGGCGCTGAGCCTCGCCAAGGCCGGCGGCGACGAGGGCGCGGCCCGGCGCGAGGCGCTCGCTTATTCCGCCGGCGTGGTTCTGGTCTGCGTCGCGCTCGGCGCCCTGCTGCTCGCGGTGAGGGCGGGCGGCGCCGCGGTGGGCTGGGCCTTCCAGCTCCAGGATCCGCGAGTCACCCTGTTCCTGCTGATGCTCGTCGCCGCCATCGCGCTCAACCTCGCCGGACTGTTCGAGCTGCCCTCGATCGGCGTCGGCGGCGGGCTCGCCGCCCGCTCCGGCCCCGCGGGCGCCTTCTGGACGGGGGCGCTCGCCGCCTTCGTCGCGACCCCCTGCACCGGCCCCTTCATGGGCGCGGCGCTCGGGGCCGCTCTGGTGCTGCCGGCGGCCGCGGCGCTCGCCGTCTTCGCCGGCCTCGGCCTCGGCCTGGCCCTGCCGTTCCTGCTCGTCGGCTTCGTTCCGGCGCTGCGCCGCCGGCTGCCGCGGCCCGGGCCGTGGATGGGGACGCTGCGCCGCATCCTCGCCGTGCCGATGGCGCTCACCGCGCTGTGGCTCGGCTGGCTGCTCGAGCGCCAGGCCGGCGGCGCGGCGATGCTGGTCGCGCTCGCCGGCACGGCGGCGGTCGGCGCACTCCTCTGGTGGGCGCGGCGCCGGCACGGCTGGCTCGCCCTGGCGCCCGCCACCGCGGCGGCGGCGGCGGCGGTGCTGATCGTCCCCACCGCGGTGATGCCGACCGCCGCCGTCGCCCGCGGGCTCGCCGGCGCGGAGCCGTTCAGCGAGGCGCGGCTCGCCGCCTTGCGGGCAGCCGGGCGGCCGGTCTTCGTCTATTTCACGGCCGACTGGTGCCTCACCTGCAAGGTCAACGAGAAGGCGGTGCTCGAGCGCGAGGCGGTGGCGGCGGCCTTCCGGCGCGGCAACGTCGCCGTTCTGGTCGGCGACTGGACCCGCGGCAATGCCGAGATCGGCCGCTTCCTCGAGAAGCAGGGCCGCTCCGGCGTGCCCCTCTACCTCTGGTACGCCCCCGGCAAGCCCGCCGAGATATTGCCGCAGATCCTCACCCTCGCCGAGGTGACCCGCCTGCGGTGATCCTGCGGGGGCGCAGAAATGGGGACAGTAACTATTTGTCCGCTAAAGGCCGGACAAATAGTTACTGTCCCCATTACGGGAGAGGGATGTGGCGAAGCTCGTGTTCGGGATGAATCAGTCGCTCGACGGCTATGTCGACCATGACTCCTTCGCGCCGGGCGCCGAGCTCTTCCGCCACTTCGTCGAGCAGACCCGGGGCCTCGCGGGCAGCGTCTACGGACGCAGGATGTACGAGGTCATGCGTTATTGGGACGAGGACCGGCCGGACTGGGTCGCCGAGGAGCACGCCTTCGCGGCGGCGTGGCGGAAGGCTCCGAAATGGGTCGTCTCGCGCTCGCTTGAAACGGTCGGCCCCAATGCACGGCTCGTCGGTGACGATCTCGAGGGGGAGATCCGGGCGCTCAAGGCCGAGCGGGACGGAGAGATCGAGGTCGCCGGCCCGCAGCTGGCGCAAAGCCTCGCCGGGCTGGGCCTGATCGACGAATATCGGATCTACCTGCACCCGGTGGTGATCGGGAAGGGCAAGCGCTACTTCGCGGGGCCCAGGCCGCCGCTTCGCCTGCTCGCCAGCGACCGGATGCCCGGCGACGTGATCAGGTTGGTCTACGCGCCCGCCTGATCCCGCCCCCCGCCGGCGGGAGCCACGGCCGGGCGCGTCGGCGCCGCGGGGCCGCTTCGGCCCCGCGGCGCCCTGGCTTCAGGCGTCCTGGGTCTTGCGGCGGCCGCGGGCGCGCTTGGGGGCGCTGTCCGAGCCGGCGCCGGCCTCGGCGCGCTCGCCGCCGCCGGCGTTGCCGCCGCGGGCGGCGCGGCCCTTCTGGCCGAGGCCGATCTTCTTGGCCATGTCCCGCCGGGCCGCCGAATAGCTTTCCGACACCATCGGGTAATCCGGCCGCAGATTGTAGCGGCGCCGGTAATCGTCCGGGGTCAGGCCGTGGCGGGAAAGGTGGCGCTTCAGCGTCTTGTAGGGCTTGCCGTCGATCATCGAGATGATGTGATCCTTCGACGACAGCGACTTGCGTGGCGACACCGCCGGGGTGTAGTCGTCGCCGGCGGCCGGGGCTTCAGCCCCTTCCGACGCGCCCGAAGCGCCTCCCGAAAGCTCCGTGACCGTCGCGTGCATCGTGCGCAGGAATTGCGGCACCTCCTCGGCTTGAACGCGATTGTTCTGGTTCCCCAACCAGGCAATCGTCAGTTCGGTTGCAAGCTCCACGGTATTCAGAGTCTGTTCGTCGGACACTCGGTTAAACTCCATGTTCGTTCAATGGAGCGCCCCCGCTAAAGGCTATTTCAAGTAAATGCTACTCTATAATATTACGGTGTGTCCTGTTTGCGAGCGCCGCGGCCGCTCAAGACGCGCTTTTCCCTACGGAACGGCCAATTTCCCGGTGGAACTACGGTATAGTAACTGCTGCCGCCACCCGCTCGGGTGCTTGGCCCCTTCCTCACCCCCGCCGCGACGCTGCCGGCGGAGCGCTCCGCCACGCCTTCACCCCTCCGGATCGGCGCGCGCCACGGCGTGAAACTCGGCGCCGAGGGCATGGGAGCGAAGGTTCGCGATCACCCGCTCCAATATCTTCCCTGGCACATAGCCAATGACCACCTCGCCGCTGCCGTCGGGCCGGATGTCCGGACCGGGCCACGTGAACTTGTTCACCTCTTCCGTGATGATCCAGGAACGCGCGTCGTCCAGACGCAAGCGTTGCTTCGTGGCGGCGGGAAGCTCCACCGCCAGGGCTTCCGGACGAGGCTGCGTGTGCGTCACCGGCGCTACGAAGAAGACGACGTCCGGTGCCAGAGTCGCATCCTCCATCACCACTAGGCAAGGGCGGTCCTTCAGCCCCTCTTCAAGACCCTGCTCGTGCTCGGCCAGCCACAGATAGGCATATCGTATCAACTGGCCGATCGCGGGCTGCCGCATTCCGCCGGATCAGTCTTGGACTTCGTCGTCTAAGGCAGCGGCCTCGGCCGGTATCGACACACTCGCAAGAGCCTCGACCTGCTCCGCGGAGAGCGCCGCGGCAGGAAGCGCCTCCCGATCCCGCCGCTTAAGGCGCCGATATTCCTCCGCGGAGAGCAGGACGAGGTCCTCGCGCCCGTGGTTGGTGATCATCACCGGCTCCCTCAGGGCGATGGACCGGAAGCGGCCGAATTCCTTTTGGACCCGTGCCGAGCTTGCGACGCTCATGCAAATCTCCTCCCGCACCTTTTACGGAAAATCCGGAACAACGCAAATGGGCTGCACGCTCGTCCGTAAAGCTCCCTCACCCCACGCTCGCCCGACGAGGGAGAGAATGCTTTCCCCTTTGAGGCGAGACGACTTGAAGAAGGCGGATCCACTGACGAGTTAGACGCCCCTCGGACGTTCTCAGACCTCCGGCATGACGCGGCTCATCCATCGAGCCCGGGTGACGATCCCACCTGAAGCCGACCGACCCTAGAAGCGGGTGCCGAGCCTCAGGCCGATCGTGCGCGGCGTGTAGACCACCGCATAGGGCCGCTGGAAGCATTGGCCGCATTCCTGGAAGCGGGTGAGTTGCGCGCGCTCGTCGAAGGCGTTCTCGACGTAGAGCTCGGCCGTCCACTTGCGCCAGTCGAAGCCGATGGCGAAGTCGGCCATCGTGTAGGCGGGAAGACGGCCGGTGCCGGTCGCCGGGTCCTTGGCGTTGCCGAGCGAGTCGAAGATCAGGGTGCGGATGTCGGACGAGGCGGAGCTCTGGTGGGAGACGACCGCCTGGAGGTGAATCTTCGCGTCGGCGGCGATCGGGAACTCGTAGCGGCCGGTCGCGGCGAGCTTGAACTTGGGCGTGACGGGCAGGCGGGTGCCCTTGGCGGCGGAGACGAAATTGGGCGGCGCGCAGACGAAGGTCGGGTCGTCGGCGCCGCACAGGTTCCGCCGGGTCCGCGCATCGGTGTAGGCGGCGCTTCCGGTGAAGCTCAGCCCCTGGGCGGGCCGCCACGAGGCGTCCAGCTCCACCCCCTTGATGCGGGCGTCGGGGCCGTTGTGGATCTCGGTGAAGCTGTTCGCGCCGAGGAAGGAGAATTGGAAGCTCTTCCAGTCCTGCCAGAAGAAGGCGCCGTTCAGCGTGAGCCGGCCCGGCCAGGCGGTCTTGAACCCCACCTCGTAATTGGTGAGCGTATCCTCGTCATAGGGCGCGATGTCGCCGCGGCGATTGATTCCGCCGGGACGGAAGCCCTTCGACCAGGTGGCGTAGAGGAGATGGTCCGGCGTCACCTTCCAGGTGACGTTGACCCGGTGGGTGAAGCCGTCGCCGCTGGTCGACTTGGGGCGGACGCCGTTGCTGGCGAAGACGCCGAGATTGGTGCAGGGCGAGCCCGGGACGATCGGCGGCAGGAGGGTCCCGCCCAGATTGTTGCGCAGCGTCGCGCCGGTGGTCGTGAAGCATTGGATGACGCCGGTGCGCGAGCTGCCCGCGGCGTTGAACGGGCTGGCGGTGAAGCCGCCCGCCGGATTGCGGCCGAAGCCGAAGAAACCGATCAGCGAATTGTCGTATTTATAGGCCCTGAGGCCGCCGGTGAGGCTGACCGTGTCGGTGACGTCGAAGCTCACCTCGCCGAACGCGGCATAATCCTTGTCGACGCGGTCCTGCTGGGTCAGCCACAAGGTGCCCGGACGGCCGTTCACCGAGACCGCGGCGCCGAGGTTGGTGACCTGGTAATCCTGGTGGATGCGGTTGGTCTGGCGCTGGTAGAAGAGGCCGGCGACGAGCCGCAGGCGCTTGTCGGCGGGCGAGGCGATCCTGAGCTCGTGGCTCATCTTGCGGAAATGGTCGCTGGCGACGATGTGCTGGGTGGGGTCGATCGTGTTGCCGGCATTGTCCTGGAAGTAGAAATAGCCCGCCAGGCCGCCATAGCTCGAATAGAGCTCGTCATAGGCCTCGGCATAATCGGTATAGTCGCTGGTCGAGTTGCGCCGGCGGTCGAGATAGGCGGCGGCGTAGGTGAGATCCCAGTTGGAGATCTTGCCCTCGATGGTCAGCGCCGCCTGGCCGAAGCGGTCGTGGTTGCGCTCCGGGAAGAAATGCTGGACGCGAAGGTCGCCGAGGCTCTCGTCCATGCCGAAGGCGCCGTGCGACTTCTGGTCCTGGCCGAACAGGCTGGCCGTCGCCGTCCAATTGTCGCTGAGGTCGATGCCGAGGGCGGCGCGGGCGCCGATCGTGTCGACGTCGTTATAGTCCTTCTCGACGAGCGCGTTGTTGTTGATGGTGATTCCGCCGACCGTCGGCAGGAAATGGCGGGTGCCCGGGATGTTGTCGATATAGCCCGCGTCGTGGCGGGCCCAGCCGACGAGGCGCAGGGCCGCCGAGGCGCCGAGCGAGGCGTTGACGAAGCCCTCGATCTTGCCGCCGACGCCGCCCTTTCTGACCGTGTTCACCTCGGCGTCGACGCCGCCATAGGTGGAAGCCGGGTCGGGCTTGTTGGTGATGATGCGGATGGTGCCGGCCTCGGACGAGGCGCCGTAGAGCGTGCCCTGCGGCCCGCGCAGCACCTCGATGCGGGCGATATCGTAGATGTGGACGTCGAGCGTGCCGCCGATCGTCGTCACCGGCTGCTCGTCGAGATAGACGCCGACCGAGGGCAGCGAGCCCGAATGGTTGCCGTCGCCGCCCGAGGCGACGCCGCGTATGTAGACGTTGGTGGTGCCGGGCGAGCTGGTCTGGAAGGAGACGCTCGGCGTGAGCTTGGTGTAGTCGTTGAAGTTGGAGACGTTGAGCTCCTCGAGGCGCTGGGTGCCGAGCGCCTGGATCGAGATCGGGACGTCCTGGAGATTCTCCTCGCGCTTCTGGGCGGTGACCACAATCTCGTCGCTGTCCGCCTCCGCCACATTGGTGACAGGGACGGGCTCGCTCGGCAAGGCGTTGGCGGTGCCCGCCTGCGACAGCGGGTCTTGCGCATCGCCCTGGGCCAGCGCGGCGCCGGCATGGGTCAGGATCGTCGAGGCGAGCAGCAAGGCGGCGGCGCGAAGGCTTGTCTCGGGCAGGCGCATTCATCTTCCCCCAGGAGAGTAGCGACTGGAGGGGAGGGTGTTCCGCTTTGCCGGGAGCGTCAAATCATTTTGGCGCCGGAACGGGCTCGGCCGCGCCCCTGTTGCCGGTTTGCCACTGCGCCGGCGCCTCCGGATAGGCCTCGATCACGGGGCCGAGCGCCGCCTTCAGCGGCTCCAGCCAGCTTTCGTAAGGGCGCCACTGGCCCTGGCCGTCGCGGTTGAGGGGACGGCGGACCTGCTCGGAGCTGGCCGTGCGCACGGCGCGGGGATTTTCGTGGAAGCGCAGGCATGTCGGGTCGAAATCGAGGCCGAGATAGGCGAGCAGCGCGCGCACCTCGCCCTCCGGATCGTCGACCAGCCGCTCATGGACGACGCGGTGGATGCGCCCGGGCAGGACTCCTTCGAAATGGGCCATCAGCCGCACGTAATCCGCGTAATAACGGCCCATGTCGGCGAGCGAATAGCTGAAGCCCTGGCCGCGGGCGTAATGCTGGCGGAAGTTGGAGAAGCAGCAGTCGAGCGGATGCCGCCGCGCGTCGACGATCCTGGCGTTGGGCAGGATGAGGTGGATGAGGCCGACATGCACCCAGTTGTTCGGCATCTTGTCGATGAAGAAGGGGCGTCTCTCGCGGCGCTGAACGCGGGTGCGCTCGAGATATTCCTCGCCGAGCGCGCGCAGCGCCCCGGCATCCAGGCCGGCGAGGCTTTCGGGATAGAGGTCGCCATTCTCCCGGCCGGCGCCGAGGCGGCGGGCGAGGAGCGGGACGTCGGGCAGCTCCATCGTCCCCTCGACGAGCGGGTGCGAGGCGAGGATCTGCTCGACCAAGGTGGAGCCCGCGCGCGGCATGCCGAGGATGAAGATGGGGTCGGGCGCGGGGCTGCCCTGCCCCTGCCGCGCCGCGAAGAAGACCGGGGTGAAGAGGGCGACGGCGCGGTCGACCCCGGCGGTCGCCTCCGCCGCGTCATAGCCGATCATCGCGTGGCGGAGGCGGTTGCCCTCGGCATAATGGGCGAAGGCGCGCTCCGCCTCGCCCGCATCCTCCAGCGCCCGGGCAAGGGCGAAATGGAGGTGGAGGCGGTCGTGGACGCCGAGCGGCTCGACCGCGAGAGCCGCCTCGAGGGCGGCGGCGTCCTCGGCGCCGAGCCTCACCGTCTTCAGGTTGGCGAGGCTCCACCAGGCTTCGCCGAGCGTCGGCGCAAGCGCGATGGCGCGCCGATAGGCGGCGACGCCCTCGTCGGTCCGCCCCACCGTCTTCAGGACATGGCCGTAGCTCATCCAGACCTTGGGCTGGTCGGGGAGGCGGGCGAGCACCTCGGCGTAGAGGGCGAGCGCCTCTTCGTAGCCGCCGAGGCGGCTCAGCGCCGCGGCCTTGAGGTTCTGGTGCCCTGCATGGCCGGGCTCCGCCTCGAGGATCGCGTCGAGCGCCGCGATCGCCTCGGCCGGCCGGTTCTGGCGGTAGAGGGCGGTGGCGAGGTTGGCGCGGGCGGCGGTGAAGCCCGGGGCGAGCTCCAGCGCCCGGCGCAGCAGCGCCTCGGCGTCGGCGTAGCGGCCGAGGCGACCGGCAAGCTCGGCCAGCATGCGGATCGCGGCGACGTCGGTCGGGCGCCGATGGAGGTGGGGGCGAAGGATCGCCTCGGCGACGGCGAGATCGTTGTCGAGCAATGCGCCGGCCGCGCGCAGCAGGGCCGGATCGCGCTTGGCGGCCCCGAGCGCCTCGTCCAGCGCCGCGTCGGTCGTCACGGCGCCGCCGGCTCCGCGACGAGAGGCACGCGATAGGACGCGAGGATGGCCTTCACCTCGGCGGCGCGGCGCGCGAGGATTCCTTCCACCTCCTCGCGCAGCGCATGGTCGGCCCTGCGGGTGCCCATCGAGACGTCGAACACCATCGGCAGCTGCGGCCCGTCGAACGGCCGCGCGAGCGGCGTCAGCTTGAGGGGCGCCTTCTCCCGTTCGCTGAAATAGCCGGCGGTCGGCCCCCAGACGAAGGCCACGTCCACCTCCCCGGCCGCGACCGCCTTCATGATCGGCTCCTGCGGCGCCGGGTCGTCATAGTCGCCGTAGACGGTGTAGCCGCGCACGTTGGCGGTGATCCCGCGCCGCATCAGCGCATGGGCGGGCGGCGTGTTGGCGCCGTCGTCGCCGATCAGCTGCACGCCGATCCTCAGCGTCGCCAGGCGCGGGTCGTCGAACCCGTCTATGTCGAGGTGCCGGTCGGCGCGGGTCACCGCGACGTAGGTGGAGCGGTAATAGGGACGGGTGGTGGCGAGCATGTCGACGCTGCTGCCGATGCCCGGGATGAGATCGCAGGTGCCGGCGTTCAAAGTCTCGCGGACGTTGCCCCGCCGTTGCGCGTGCCAGGTGTAGGCGACGGCGGCGCCGAGGTCTTTCGCGATCAGGTCGACGAGCTTGTTCTCGAAGCCTTCGCGCCTGTCGTTCGAGAAAGGGAGGTTGTTGGGATCGGCGCAGACGCGCAGGATGCGCGGCGGCGGGGCCCCGCCGGCGGACGCTGGGGCGAGAAGGAGCGCGATCAACACTGCGCCGATCCCCGATCCTCCCCGTCCCCGAAGGCGATGGGGAGGGGGACCGCGTGAATCGCGGTTGAGGGGCCCGGTGCCGACAGCCCCTCCACCGCCTTCGGCGGTCCCCCTCTCCATGCGCTCCGCGCACGGGGAGGATGGTAAGGCCGGGGCAGCCCATTTCACGGCGCCACCGCCAGGCCCCAGGGCTTGCCGCCGGTGCGGATCGTGCCGAGCGGCCTGCCGGAGGCGATGTCGATGGCGGTGACGTCCCCGGAAAGGCCGTTCGCCGTGTAGAGGCGCTTCTCGTCGGGCGAGAGGGCGAGGTTCCAGGCGCGCCAGCCGACCGGGAAGGTGCGAAGGATGGCGAGCGAGGCGGGATCCACCTCGGCGACCAGCTTGGCGCGGCCCAGCGCGACGAAGGCGCGCCGGCCGTCGCGGGTGAAGGCGATGCCGACGGGCTGGACGAAGACGTCGGAGGTCGGAGCGACCAGCCGGGCGGCGGCGAAGTCGATCTTGCCGGCAAGCCGGCGCGTGGCCGCGTCGAAGACCGAGACGGTGCCCCTCGCCTCGGACGAGACCCAGAAGCGCCTTCCGTCCGGAGCGAAGGCGATGAAGCGGGGACGAGCGTCGACCAGGAGATTGTCGAGCACCGTCCCGGTCGCGGCGTCGATGACGTGCGCGCTGGAGCCGCTTTCCGAAGCCTGGACGACCAGCCGGCCGTCCGGGCTGGCCGCGGTCCCTTCCGGCTCGCCGCCGACCGGCACCTCGGCCACGACCTTGCGCGCGGCGATGTCGACGATGGAGAGGAGGTTGTCGTCCTCGTTGGCGACGTAGAGGCGGCGCCCGTCCGGCGAGAGGGCGAAGGTCTCCGGATCGGGCCCGGACGGGAGCCGGCCGGACACGCCGCCCGTCTTCAGGTCGACGACGGCGATGTCGTTGCTGTCGCTGGCGGCGACGTAGAGGCTCCTGCCGTCGCGCGAGAGCTGAATGCCGCGCGGCCTCTTGCCGACGTCGAGCCGGCCCGTCTCCCTGAGGGTCGCGCCGTCGATGACGTGGACGACGTTCGCTTCCTCGTCGGAGACGTAGAGCGTGTCGGCACAGGCGCCGCCGGAGAAGAGCAGGAAGGCGAGGGCGGCGGCGCGGATCATGTCCTCGTATAGAGGAAGGCGGCGATGTCCCGCGAGTCCTGCCGAGTCACGCCGAGGTCCGGCATCGCCGTTCCCGGCGAGATGGACTGCGGCCGCTCGATCCAGGCGCGAAGATTGTCGGGGTTGTTCGCCAGGCGGCCGCCGATGATGCCGCGGGCGGCGACGCCGTCGAGCGGCGGGCCCACCGTGCCGTTGGCGCCGGAGACGCCCATGATCGCGTGGCAGCCGCCGCAGCTATATCTGCCGAAGGCGGCGCGGCCGCGGGCGACGTTGCCGAGCGTCATCGCTTCCGCCTTCCGCTCGAGCTCCTGCGCCTCGTAGCGCGCCTCCATCCAGAAGCCGGCGACCGTCAGCAGGACGGCGCCGGCGGCCGACCCGGCGATCCAGAGCGGCCTAGTGCGCGGCGACGGCATGGGGGACCTCGCTGGCCTTGAGCCATTGATAGAGGAACCAGAGGGCGGCGGCGGCATGGAAGACGCCGCCCGGTATCCACATGACGAGCCCGGCGAGCTGCTGGTCCTCGGCGGGGCTGAGCCCCATCGGCGTCATGCCCAGGGCGGCATAGCCGGAATACCAGGGGCTGGTGGAGAAGGCCATGAGCGCGCCGAGCGCGCCGCCGACCAGGCTGGTGACGAACAGGCAAAAGGCGGCGAGGCCATAGCCCTGCCGCCCCGCCCGGCCGTGCGCCATCGCCCACCAGAAGAGCAGGGCGGTGAGGAGGAAGCTGAGATGCTGGGCGACGTGCCAGCCCTCGCCGCGCAGGGCGCGGTCGAAGAGCGGCGGCATGTGCCATATCCACATCGCCGCCGACTGGAGGAGGGTGGCGGCGACGGGAAGGGAGAGCAGGTCCCACAGCGGTCCCGCCCCTCGCGCCGCTCCGGCCAGCGCCTGCCGGCCTCCCGCGGGGAAGGCCCAGAGGAGCACCGGGCCCGGCCGGGCGAGGACGAGGAGGAGGGCGGCGGGCAGCATGATCAGCTCGTGCTCGATCATGTGCAGGGTGAAGCTGTGCTCGCCCGCCTGGTGGAGCGGCGAGGCGACGGAGCCGGCGAGGACCGACCAGCCGGCGGCGAAGAGGAGGGCGCCGCGCCGCAGTGCCCCCCGCCCCTGCTCGGCGCGCCGCCAAAGCCGGGCGAAGCCGAGCGCGTAGAGGCCGGCGAGGAGCAGCAGCGGCACGGCCGCCCACGGCTCGGGCCGCCAGGCGTCGTGCGCCGCGCCGCCATGCGCCAGCGCCGCGCTCGGCAGGAGGAGGAAGAGGAGGGCGAGGGCCCTCATCCGAAGCAGGCCGGGATGAGGAGGGCGGCGACGATCTGGAGGACGATCGCGACCGCTAGCAGGCCGGCGACGAGCAGGCTGACGAAGCCGATGAACGGGTGGGAGAGCTCGCTGTCGCCCGGCGCGCGGATACGCCACGAGAAGAAGGCGCCGGCGGCGGTCAGCGCCAGAGCGAGAAGGCCGACGACGACGTTCATCAGATTGTCGCCCGGGCTGCAGCCGGCGAAGACGAGGTTCGATCCGAACTGCTGGGAGCCGAACCAGGCGAAGGCGCCGGCCATGATGCCGGACCAGGCGAGGAGCGTGTCGCGGGTCTCCCGGCGCAGCTTCATGCCACCCACCTCGGCACCCAGTAGATGAGGGCGTAGATCGGCAGCCAGGTCAGCCACACGAAGCGCCAGTACATGGCGTTCTCGGCGACGTCGACGATCCGCCGGTTCTCCCCGCCGTGGCGGGTGAAGATGAGCGCCGTCAGCACGAGGGAATCGGCGATGTCGGTGAGGATGTGGGTGAGGTGGAGGAACAGCAGCGCCCAGATGATCGAGCCGTAGGCGTTGTCGGTCCACAGCACGTTGAGCGTCGTGAACTCGAGCGCCCGGAACAGCAGCAGCAGGGCGAAGAACGGCAGCAGGACCAGCATGTAGCGCCGCACGGTGGCGAGGTCGTGCCTCTCGGCGGCGCGCTTGACGATCGTGTTGGGGATCTCGCTCACGAGGATGACGAGGGTGAAGAGCGTCCCCCACAGGAGGCCGGGCGGCTGCCAGGGATCGGGGGGCCAATTCTCCTCCAGCCCCTCGAGGAAGAAATAGCTGCCGATGGCGAGGGCGAAGGCGGTGCCCTCGATCAGGAAGAAGGCGACGACGCCCCACCAGGTCAGGCTGCGGTGGCCGAAGGCGTGGGTCGGCAGAGCCCGCACGTCCTCGGTGAATCTGGGCGGGAGCGTCATTCGATCACCGGCTCGGGAGAGGGGGGCGACTTGGGCCAGAACCAGGCGGTGAGCGCGGCGGCGACGGGGAAGGCGCCGACGAGGACCGCCCAGGGCGTGAAGATGGAGGAGATGAAGAGGCAGGTGGTCGATATGGCCGCCCAGAGCGGCCAGATGGACGGCAGCGGCGAGGCCTCGCGCAGGTCCGGCCGCGCCTCCATCACCGTCGTCAGAAGCAATTCGCGGTCGTCGACGCGAAGGCCGGTGACGACCGGGAGGTGGTGGCGATTGTCCCACAGCGGCGTGCGGCTGGCGACGACCGGAATGTGCGCGAAATTATATTGCGGCGGCGGCGAGGGCGTCGCCCATTCGAGGGTCGGCGCGTCCCACGGATTGGGGCCGGCGACGGCGCCGCGCAGCAAAGAGTGCACCGCGTTGACGACGAACAGGAGCACGGCGAGCGCGACGACGAAGGAGCCGAGCGTTGCGAGCATGTTCATCTCGTCCCAGCCCATGCCGGTCGGATAGGTGTAGACTCGCCGCGGCATGCCCCACATGCCGAGCAGGTGCATCGGGAAGAAGGCGACCTGGAAGCCGAGGAAGATCATCCAGAAGCTGGTCTTGCCGAGGCCCTCGCCCATCATCCTGCCGGTGATCTTGGGGAACCAGTAGGTGATCGCGCCGAGCAGCGGGAAGACGGCGCCGCCGATCAGCACGTAGTGGAAGTGGGCGACGATGAAATAGGTGTCGTGGACCTGGAGGTCGATCGGCACGCTCGCCTGCATGACGCCCGAGAGCCCGCCGATGACGAAGGTGACGATGAAGGCGACGACGTAGAGCAAAGGCACCTGGAAGCGCGGCCGCCCGTCCCAGATCGTCGCGATCCAGCAGAAGATCTGGATGCCGGACGGGATCGCCACCGCCATCGTCGCCGCGGTGTAGAAGGAATAGCCCATGCGCGGCAGGCCGGTGGCGAACATGTGGTGGACCCAGACGCCGAAGGCGAGAAGGCCGATGGTGACGAGGGCGAGGACCATGGCCGGGTAGGCGAAGACCGGCCGGCGGCAGAAGGTCTCGGTGATCTGGCTGACGAAGCCCGCGCCGGGCACGAAGATGATGTAGACCTCCGGATGGCCGAAGAACCAGAAGAGGTGCTGCCAGAGCAAAGGGTCGCCATGCTCGTACTGGTTGTAGAATTGGGTTCCGACCAGCCGGTCGGCGATCAGCATGCCCGAGGCGAGCGCGACGGAGGGCATGGAGAAGATCACCATGAACGCGGTGACCAGCACGCCCCAGACGAAGAGCGGCATCCGCGCCAGCGTCATGCCCGGGGCGCGCTGCTTGAGGATGGTGGCGACCAGCTCCACCGCGACGGCGAGCGCCGCCACCTCGGTGAAGGTGATCATCTGCGCCCAGATGTCGGTGCGCTTGCCGGGCGAGAATTCGGGCCCCGAGAGAGGGACGTAGGCGAACCAGCCGGCATCGGGGCCGATGTTCAGCACGAAGGCGACCCACAGCAGGGTGCCGCCGGCGAGGTACATGTAATAGGAAAAGGCGTTCAGCCGCGGGAAGGAGATGTTGCGGGTGCCGATCATCAGCGGCACCAGGTAGATGGCCATCGCCTCCATCACCGGCACGGCGAACAGGAACATCATCGTCGTGCCGTGCATGGTGAAGAGCTGGTTGTAGCGGTCGGGCGAGATGAGGCCGCTTTCCGGCCTGGCGAGCTGGAGCCGCATGGCGAGGGCAAGCAGGCCGCCGAGCATCAGGAAGACGAGCGCGGTGACGATGTAGCGCTTGCCGATGCGCTTGTGGTCGGTGGTGGTGAGCCAGCCCCAGAGGCCCGGCGCGTCGCCCCAGGTCCGCTCGAGCCGCCCGTGAAGCGCGGCCCCCTGGAGGTCCTCGCCGTCGCGCGGCAGATCCCGGCCGGAGAGCACGGTCATTTCAGCGTCTCCAGATAGGCGACGACGTTGTGGAGCTCGTCCGCGTCGAGGCCGATATAGGGCATGTTGGCGCCCGGCTTCACGCCCTGCGGATCGGCGATCCAGGCGTGGAGCGGGCCGGTGCCGTTGGGCAGGGTCCCGGCCGCGATGGTGCGCCGGCTCATCAGGTGGGTGAGGTCCGGCCCCACGCCCGCCCCCGCCGGGGTGCCGGCGACGGCGTGGCAGGCGCTGCACTGGCGGGTCATGAAGAAGCGGTAGCCGGCGATCGCCTGCGGAGTCGTCGGCGCCGCCGCCGGGCGGGTCTGGGCGGCGAGCCAGCGGGCATAGTCGGCGGGCGTGTCGACCGTAACGTCGAGCGCCATGTGAGCGTGCTGCAGCCCACAATATTCGGCGCACTGGGCCCTGTACCGGCCCACCTTCGTGGGGGTGAGCACGATATCGGTGACTCGGCCGGGGATGAGGTCCTGCTTGCCGGCGAGGTTCGGCACCCAGAAGCTGTGGATGACGTCGTTCGCCTTGAGCGTGATCATCGCCGCGCTTCCGGTAGGCAGGTGGATCTCGTTGGCGGTGCGGAAATTCTGCGACGGGTCGGGGAAGTGGTAGCGCGCCTCCCACCACCATTGGTTGCCGATCAGCTCGATGCTGACCACGGGGCGGCCGGCCGCGGTGGAATAAGCGAGGCTGCGGTCGGTGAGGAAGCTGGCGACGGCGAGGCCCATCAGCCCGCCGATCACCGCCGCAGTCCAGGCGAAGAGCGCGATGCGAAGGCCCCGGTCGCGCGGCGCCGTCGCGCCCTCGTCGGGCATGCGGTCGGCGCGGTGGCCGCCGCGGCGCCAGTAAGCGGCGAAGAGGAAGGCCATGACGGCGGCGAAGAACAGGCCGGTGACGATGCAGAAGAGCGTGAAGAGGTCGTCGATCAGCGCCGCCTCCCGCCCCTCGCGGCCGCCGATCGTCTGAATCCCGCCGCAGCCGGCGAGGGCCAGCAGCGGCAGCAGCATCAGGGAGGCGCCGCGCCGCCTCAATTCTCCTCCCCCGACGGCTGCGCCTTCGTCTCAGGCACGACTTTCTGGCGCTCCTGCAGGGTCTGCGGCTCGGTGTTGCTCATCTCGTCGGCGCGGGCCGAGAGGGCGTCCTGGCGGGGGTGGGCGGAGAGGGACTTGACGTAGGCGGCAAGCTCCCAGGCCTGCTGCTCGGTGATCTTGTTGCGCCAGTCGGGCATGCCGTTCGGGCGCCCGTAGAGGATCGAGGCGACGATATCCTCCATCCGCCCGCCGTAGCGCCACTGGTCGTCCATCAGCGGCGGCCCCATGCCGCCGCCGCCGTGGAAGTGGCAGCCCGAGCAGTTGAACCAGCCGAACCACTTCTGCCCCTGGGCGATGTGGAAGGCGTTGTTCTCATATTCGGCCGAGCGCGGATCGCCCCTGGGGACGAAGGCGGCGGTCTCCGCCTTGGGCTGGCCGTTCATGTCGCGCTGCTCGCGGTCGCAGCCGGCGAGGGCGAGGAGGAAGGCGAGGGCGATGAAGCCCCCTCCCTGCAAGGGAGGGGCGAGGGGTGGGTGCGCAAGCGAAGCGAAGCGCCTCTTCGAAAGGCGTACCCACCCCCGGCCCCTCCCTGCGTGCAGGGAAGGGAGGGCGCGAGGAAGGAAGCTATTTCGGAAGGGCGAAGACATAGAGCGTCCCTCCCGGCTTGGTGCGGCCCGGCAGGTCCCTCATCGCATTGACCATTCCGAGCGCGGCCGTCGGATCGCGGGGGTCGAGCTGGGCGGAGACGATCGCGCCGGCCCAGCCGCCGACCCCGGTCACCACCGCGACATATTGCCGCCCGTCCGGCCCCCTATAGCTGACCGGCTGGCTGATGATGCCGCTGTCGAGCCGCACCTGCCAGAGCAGCCGTCCGCCGCCCGCCGCGGACGCGTCGATCGCCTTGAACCAGCCGTCCATCGTCCCGTAGAAGACGACGTCCCCGCCGGTGGCGAGCGCGCCCGACCAGAGGGGCAGGCTCTCCTTGATCTCCCACACCGGCTTCGCCCGCACCGGATCCCAGGCGGTGAAGACGCCGCGATGGCCGCCCGGGCCCGCATACATCTTGACGTCGGCGCCGACATAGGGCGTCCCGGCGATGTAGTTCGCCTCGAACACCCCCTCGTCCATGCACATATTCTCGTGGGGGACGTAGAGCAGGCCGGTGCGCGGGCTGAAGGCGGACGGGTTCCAGTCCTTGACGCCCGAGGCGGTGGGGCAGATGTTGCGGATCACCCGCCCTTCCTTGGGCGCCTTTTCCTTCACCATCCGCACCCGGCCCGTGGCGAGGTCGACTCCGTCCATCGAGTTGATGAAGCCGTAGGCCTCGGCCGAATAGACCTGCCCGGTGCGGCGATCGATGACGTACATGTAGCCGTTGCGCCCGGGGCGGACGAGGACGGGCGTCATCCTGCCGTGGATCGGCATGTCGAGCAGCACCTGCTCGTTGATGTCGTCATGGTCAAACAGATCGTGCGGGCTCGACTGGTAGAACCAGCGCGCCTGGCCGGTGGCGATGTCGCGGGCGAAGACTCCGGTCGTCCACTTGTTGTCGCCGGGGCGCTGCTGCGCGTTCCACGGCCCCGGATTGCCGGTGCCGTAATAGATCATCTTGAGCTGGGGATCGTAGCTGATCCAGCCCCACACCGTGCCGCCGCCGATCTTCCAGGCCTCGGCGGGCCAGGTGTGGACGCCGAGGTCGGCGCCGCGGTCGGAGGCGTAATAGGGCTTGAACGAGGGGCCGATCAGCACGTCCTTGTCCGGCCCCGTGCTGTAGGCCTTCCAGGCGAGCCGACCGGTGCCGGCGTCGAGCGCGGCGAGCCAGCCTCGGACTCCCATCTCGCCGCCGGAATTGCCGACCAGCACCTTTCCCTCGGCGACGAGCGGCGACATGGTGATCGTCTCGCCCTTCGAGATGTCGCCTATCTTGTTGCGCCAGACCTGGTGGCCGCTCTTCGCGTCGATGGCGAACACCTCGCCGTCGAGCGTCGTGAAGAAGAGGCGGCCGTTCGCATACATGGCGCCGCGATTGACGACGTCGCAGCAGGCGATGCCCTGGCTCGCCGGCGCGGGGTGCGGGCGGAACACCCACACCGCCCGGCCTCCCTTGGACAGGTCGAGCGCCCAGACGTGGTTCGGATAGGGCGTCGTCAGGTACATCATGTTGCCGACGACGATAGGGGCTGCCTCGTGCCCCTTGCGGTTCAGGGTGTCGAAGGTGAAGGCGAGCTTCAGGTTGCGCACGTTGGAGCGGGTGATCTGGTTGAGGCCGCTGTAGCGCGTGCTTGCATAGTCGCGCGACGGCATGGTCCACTGGCCGTCCTCGGGCGGGGAGGCCGCCGCGGCGGGGCGGGCGCCGTTATGCTGCGCAGCAAGCGGTGCAGCAAAGGCGCTGCAAAGGAGCATGAAGGCGGCGATCGACGGCTTGCGCAATATTCGCAGGCACGCGTGTCGCATCCAGGTCCATCCCTCTGTTTCGCGGCCGTTTGTTACGCCAGCTTTACGGATTGCCGCAAGCGGCCGGGCGGGGGCCAAAACGGGAAACAGACTGATCTGGATCATGTGCCGTCGCGGGACAGGCGGAAGGCGGCGGCCGGGGGCGGATTGATCGGATGGTGAAGCCGGCGTTAACCGGGCGGCATGAACAGGATGGCCTCACTCGTCGCCCGCGCCCCGAGCCGCTCAGGCCCCGCCCGCAGCTGGGCCATCGGCCGGATCGAGGAGGCGGGCGAGACGATCTCGTCCGATTTCCAGCTGTTCGTCACCGCCTTCCTGGGCGGGATCGTGTTCTTCGGCACCCTGTTCGGCTGATCCGGGAGCGGCCCGATATAAGGGCTAGTCGCAGGCCTTGTGGAGGCGCCAGCCGAGCCACGCCGCACCGACGCTGGCCGCCGACACGATGAGGAGCGTCTCGGCGACCGAGACGCCGAGCTGGACCAGCCCCGTGAGGAGGATCGCGGCGACCACCATGGCGCCGGAATTGACGATGTTGTTGGCGGCGACCGTCCGCGCCGTCTGCGCCTTGGGCACCGTCGTCGTCAGGAAGGCGTAGAGCGGCACGACGAACATGCCTCCCGACAAAGCGACGCCGAACAGGTCGAACATCACCCACTCGGCGCGCGGGATGAGGACGAAGGTGCGCAGGTTCATCAGCTCCGGCCCCGGCACCGGCCAGGCGCGCACGTTCCAGTAGAGATGGACGACGAACAGCCCCATGGCGATGGCCGCGGCCGGCGAATAGACGGCGAGGACCCGGCCCTTGAGGAGCCGGTTGATCAGCACCGAGCCGACCGCCACGCCGACCGAGAAGATGGCGAGGAACAGGGTGGCGACGCCCTGGTTGGCGCCGAGCACGTTCTTGACGAGCGGCGGGAATTGGGCGGCGAGCACCGCGCCCATCGCCCAGAAGAAGCTGATCGCGACGATCGCCAGGAACAGCCGCCGGATGTGCATCGTGCCGTTGACCAGCGTGACCGACGAGCGGACGATGTGCCAGTCCATGGCCGCCACCGGCGCGTCCGGGGCGGGCAGGGCCGCCGGCACGAACTGTCCGGCGATCCGGCCCACCACGGCGACGACGAGCACGCCGAGCGCCGCCCAGCCGGCATGGTAGCCGCCGCCCGCGTCCTTGAGCACGAGGAGGCCGCCCAGGATCGTTCCGCCGAGGATGCCGATATAGGTGCCGGCCTCGACGAGGCCCGTCCCGCCGAGCACCTCGTCATCCTCCAGATGCTGCGGAAGGATCGCGTATTTGATCGGGCCGAGGAAGGTCGAGTGGACCCCCATGGCGGTGAGCGCGAGGAGCATGAGCGGCACGTTGTGGAGCAGCAGGCCGACGGCGCCGAAAGCCATGATCACGATCTCGGCGGTCTTCACCCATCGCACGATGCGGGCCTTGTCCATCGCGTCGGCGAGCTGCCCGGCGAGCGCCGACAGGAGGAAGAAGGGCGCGATGAACAATGCCCCGGCGACGGCGCTGAACGTCGCCTCCTGCGCCTCGTCGCGGTAGATCCCGTAGATGACGAGCAGCACCATCGCGGTGCGGAAGAGGTTGTCGTTGAAGGCGCCGAGGAACTGGGTGACGAACAGCGGCAGGAAGCGCCGCTTCTTCATCAGGTGGAGGGAATCCTGCACGGCTCAGCGGCGGGTGGGGGTCACGGGCGCAAACATGCGGGCCGGCTCATAGCCACTATTCGCCGCGGGTCAAACGCGAACCCGAAAATGGGGACAGTAACTATTTTCCCGAGCGCTAGCGCCCCGCACCGAGGCCTCAGCGGAAAATAGCTGCCGTCCCCATTTGTGTTCTCCACAGGCGGCGGCGGACGGGCTAAGCGGGGCAACCGGGATGCTTACCTTGCCCAACATTCTGACGCTGTCGCGGATCGTCGCGGTGCCCCTCCTGGTGGCGCTGCTGTGGCGTCCGGGGTGGGCGGACTATGCCGCCACTTTCGCTCTCTACTGCCTGGTCGGCATCACCGACTATTTCGACGGCTACGTCGCCCGGGCGCGCGGTGCCGTCTCGCGCCTCGGCATCTTCCTCGATCCGATCGCCGACAAGATCATGGTGGCGGCGGTGATCGTCATGCTGGTCTCGACCCGCGCCCATAGCGGCGTCCCCGTCATCCACGGCTTCCACATCGTCCCCGCCTTGATCATCCTCATCCGCGAGATCGCCGTGTCGGGCCTGCGCGAGTTCCTCGCCGGGCTCCAGGTCTCCGTGCCGGTGAGCCGCCTCGCCAAGTGGAAGACGGCGCTCCAGTTCATCGCGCTCGGCGCGCTGATCCTCGGCGGGGCGCTGCCGCAATGGACCTGGATCCACCTCACCGGGCTCGCCTGCCTGTGGGCGGCGGCGGCGCTGACCGCGGTCACCGGCTGGGATTATCTGAGGACCGGCCTCAGGCACATGGACTGACCGTCGGCGACGTGAACGAAGTTTAATCCTGCCGCCACGCTGCCGCCAAGGGCAGGGGCCTAGACGGCTCCTCGAGACGCGCCGGTGCGCGCTCTTTTCGAAGGAGACGAACCCGATGAAAGCCCTGTACCTCGCCCCGCTCGCCGCCCTTGCCGTCGTCGCCGCCCCGGCCCTCGCCAAGACCACGCCCGCGTCGGCCGGCGCCTCGCCGCAGGCGACCGCCGCCCAGGCCAAGCACAAGAAGGTGAAGCCGGCCAAGCCGGCGAAGCCGGCCAAGCCGCGCCACGCCGCCGCGCGTTCGCACTGAGGGGCCTCGCCTCCCGGAACTCCCCCTCAGGCGCTGCCGCCCGGCGTTCCCTCTCGCCGGGCGGCCTTTCCTTCCGCCCTTGCCGTCGCCGCCCGCAAGGTCCAGTTTCCCGCCGGGAGCCGATGATGGGCCGCAAGATCCTCCTTGTCGAAGACGATCGAGAGACCGCCGCCTACCTGGTCCGCGGGCTTAGCGAGGAAGGGCACAGCGTCGAGCATGCCGACGAGGGGCGCGACGGCCTGTTCCGCGCCAGCGACGGCAGCTTCGACCTCCTCATCCTCGACCGCATGGTGCCGGGCCTCGACGGGCTTGGCCTCCTCAAGGCGCTTCGCGCCGCCGGCGTGACGACTCCCGTCCTCATCCTCTCCGCGCTCGCCTCGGTGAGCGACCGGATCGAGGGGCTGGAGGGCGGCTCGGACGATTATCTGGTCAAGCCCTTCTCGTTCGGCGAGCTGCTGGCGCGGGTCAACGCGCTGCTCCGCCGCAGCGAGGGGCGTCCGGCGGCCCCGGACCTCAGGATCAGCGTCGGCGACATCGAGATCGATCCGCTCGCCCGCAGCGTCCGCCGCGCCGGGCGCAGGATCGACCTCAAGCCGCGCGAATACCGGCTGCTCGAATATCTCGCCCGCAACGAGGGGCGCGTCGTCACGCGCACGATGCTTCTCGAGCAGGTCTGGGATTATCATTTCGATCCGGGCACCAACGTGATCGACGTCCATGTCAGCCGGCTGCGGCGCAAGCTCGAGGAGGGGTTCGACCACCCCGTGCTCCACACCGTGCGCGGCGCCGGCTACCGGCTCGGCGCCGCCGCCTAGGGCCGGGGTGCGGGGCTCGATCACCCTCAGGGTGGCGCTGCTCGCCGCCGCCCTCGCCTTTGCAGCGAACTTCATGGTCATGGGCTTCATCTACTGGCGCACCCACAGCGACGCCGGCGAGGCGCTTCGCCGTGAGGTGACGGAGCAGGCGGCCGCGCTCGCCGACGTCTACGCCTCCGGCGGCGCCGCGGCGCTGGAAGGGGAAGTGGAGGACAGCGCGGCGGCGGGCGACACGCTCTATTTCGCCGGCACGCTCGGCGCCGACGGCCGGGGGCGCGGCGGCAACGTGGCGGCGCTGGCCGACGGCCCCCGCGGGGTTCGTCCCGGCTATCGCACGGGCGGCGTCCGCCTGCGCGGCCGCAACCGCGAGATCGAGGCCGGGTTCGTCCTGCGCCCGGTGCGCGGCGGGTTGTGGCTGGTCAGCGGCCACGGCTTCGGCGAGCGGCTGGCGCTCCAGAGCACGCTGGAGCGCTCCCTCCTGATCGCGGTGGCGCTCTCGGTCCTGCTCGGCCTGCTCTGCGGCCTGCTCGTCGCCCGCTATGTCGGCCGCCGGGTTGCGGCGATCGCCGGAGCCGCGGACCGCATCACCGGCGGCGACCTCGCCCACCGCGTCCCGGTGACCGGCAGCGGCGACGCCTTCGACGGCCTCGGCCGCCAGATCAACCAGATGCTGGACCGGATCGCCGCCCTGATGGGCGAGCTGCGCATGCTGACCGACTGCCTCGCACACGATCTGCGCTCGCCCGTCGGGCGGCTGCGCGCACGCGTCGAGGCGGCGGCGCGGGCCCCCGACGAGGAACGCGACGCCCTGCTCGCCGGCGTCGTGCAGGAGGCCGATGCGCTGATGCGGATCCTCGCCACCGTGCTTGAGATCGGCCGCTCCGAGGCGATGACCAGCCGCAACCAGTTCGAGTGGCTCGACCCGCGCGAGCTGATCGGCGAGCTCGGCGAGATGTACGAGCCGACCGCCGAGGAAGCGGGCGTCGCGCTCAGCGCCGAAGCGGGTCCGACGCCGCCGCTGCCGCTCTTCGGTCATCGCCAGCTGCTCGCCCAGGCCCTGTCGAACCTGCTCGACAACGCCCTTACCTACGGCGCGTCCGGTGGAGAGATCGTCCTGTTCGCGGAAGGGGGCGACGGCCTGTTGCGGCTCGGGGTGGCCGATCGCGGTCCCGGCATAGCGCCCGAGGCGCAGGCCGAGGCGCGCCGCCGCTTCGGCCGCCTCGACAGCTCGCGGAGCGTCGCCGGCGCCGGCCTGGGCCTCGCCCTCGCCGAGGCGGTGGCGCACCTTCACCAGGGGCGGCTCGACCTGGAGGACAACGGGCCCGGGCTGAAGGCGGTGCTGTGCCTGCCGGCATCCCCGCCGACGGCCCGAAGCGAGGCCGCGCCCGCCCCGTCCTGATCGATTTTCCCCCTGACCGTGACCGCTTTTCCTCGTTTCCTCCATCGCCGTTCGGAGACTAAGCCCCCGCTCGAAAGCACAAGCCAAGGAAAGGCGAGGAAGCATGGACGCGAAAACCGGTGAAATGGGTGGATGTCCGGCGGCACGGCCCACCACGGTCCGATCGCTGCTCGGTCGGCAGAATCGCGATTGGTGGCCGGAATCGCTGCCGCTCGACGTCCTCAACCAGGGCGGCACCTCGCCCGACCCCATGGGCGCCGACTTCGACTATGCCGAGGCGTTCAACCAGCTCGACTACCAGGCGCTGAAGGCCGATCTCACCGCGCTCATGACCGACAGCAAGCCGTGGTGGCCGGCCGATTACGGAAATTATGGCGGCCTGATGATCCGCATGGCCTGGCACGCCGCGGGCACCTACCGCACCGCCGACGGCCGCGGCGGCGCCAATAGCGGACAGCAGCGCTTCGCCCCGCTCAACTCGTGGCCGGACAACGGCAATCTCGACAAGGCGCGGCGGCTGCTGTGGCCGATCAAGCGCAAGTACGGCAAGCATATCAGCTGGGCCGACCTGTTCATCCTCGCCGGCAACGTCGCGATCGAGTCGATGGGCGGCCCGGTCTTCGGCTTCGGCGGCGGCCGCCGCGACGTGTTCGAGCCGGAGCGCGACATCTATTGGGGGTCCGAGGAGCAGTTCGTCGGGCATCCGGACAACAAGACCCGGATCCTGCCGGAGGAGCAGCTGGAGCTGGAGCATCCGCTCGCCGCGATCCAGATGGGCCTCATCTACGTCAATCCCGAAGGCCCGGGCGGGGTCCCGGACCCGCTCCAGTCGGCCCGCGACATCAAGATCACCTTCGAGCGGATGGCGATGAACCACGAGGAGACGGTCGCCCTCACCGCCGGCGGCCACACCTTCGGCAAGGCCCATGGCGCCGGCGACCCGAGCCTGGTCGACGCCGCGCCCGAAGGCGCCGACATCGCCCTGCAGGGGCTGGGCTGGGCGAGCGCGCACGAGAGCGGGTTCGGCGAGCATACGATCACCAGCGGGATCGAGGGCTCCTGGGTCAACACGCCGACGGAATGGTCGGAGAATTATTTCCGCCTGCTCTTGGACTACGAATATGAGCTTGTCCGGTCGCCCGCCGGCGCTCAGCAATGGCAGCCGATCAACCAGAAGCCGGAGGACATGGCCCCGGCGGCGCACGACCCCAACAAGCGCGTCCCGACCATGATGACCACGGCCGACATGGCGCTTCGGGAAGACCCCGAATTCCGCGCGATTTCGGAGAAGTTCCGGAATGACCATGAGGCGTTCAAGGACGCGTTCGCGCGGGCCTGGTTCAAGCTGACCCACCGCGACATGGGGCCCAAGGTCCGCTATCTCGGCCCGGAAGTGCCCGAGGAGGATTTGATCTGGCAGGACCCGGTTCCGGCCGGCAGCGCTCCGTCGGACGAGGCGCTCTCCGCCTTCAGGTCGAAGATACTCGAGGCGGGCTTCAGCGTCGGGCAGCTGGTCAAGACGGCCTGGGCGTCGGCGTCGACCTATCGCCGGTCCGACCATCGCGGCGGCGCCAACGGCGCGCGCATCCGCCTCGAGCCGCAGCGCGGCTGGTTGGTCAACGAGCCGGACGAGCTTGGACGGGTGCTCGCGAAGATCGACGAGCTGCGCGGCAGCCTCTCCATGGCCGACGCGATCGTGCTCGCCGGAACGGCGGCGGTCGAGAAGGCGGCGCACGACGCCGGCTTCGACATAGCGGTGCCGTTCACCGGCGGCCGCGGCGACGCCTCGCAGGACTGGACGGATGCCGAGAGCTTCGCGGTCATGGAGCCGGTCGCGGACGGCTTCCGCAACTTCCTCAAAGCCAAGCACAGCGTGAAGACCGAGGAGCTGCTGCTCGACCGGGCGTCCTTGCTCGGCCTGTCGGTGCCGGAGATGACGGTGCTGGTGGGGGGCCTGCGCGTCCTCGGCGCCAACTACCAGGACCGGCCGGAGGGCGTTTTCACGGACCGCAAGGGCCAGCTGACCAACGATTTCTTCGTCAATCTGCTCGACAACGACACCTTCTGGAAGGTGATCGACGAGAGCGCCGACGAGGAGTTCATCGGCTACGACCGCGGCGGCCGGCAGGAGAAGTGGCGCGCCACCCGGACCGACCTCATCTTCGGCGCGAACAGCCAGCTGCGCGCCGTCGCCGAGGTCTATGCCGAGAAGGGCCACGAGGCGAAGTTCGTCCAGGACTTCGTCGACGCCTGGACGAAGGTGATGAACGCCGACCGCTTCGACCTCCCGCAAAACCCGGACAGCGTCGAGCCGATCGGGATCGCGGAGCCGGCGGCGGCCCGCTGAGCCGCGCCGCGGCGGGCTTCACAAGGGGCCCGCCGCGGTTCATCCTTGCCGCGGCAGAGGAGGGCCCCGATGCGCCGCTCGGACGTGGAGCAGCTCGATCCCACCCGGACCTGGTGGGTGCCCGCCGTCGTCTCCCCGGAGCGGGACTGGGCGGCGGCGCCGGGCTGCCGGCGCGGCGCCCGGTTCATGGTCGACGGGCGCACCTTCCGGCCCAGCCGCGGAGAGTTCGAGGCGTTCGACAGCCAGCTCGCCTGCCTGCGCTGGATCATGCGCCACCGGGCCCGGCTCAACCGCGGCCTCGGCGGAGTGGCGATCAGGGCGGTCCCGCTCGACCGCTGGCTTCTCGGCCTGGACTGAGGCCCTCCGTCGCCGGCGTTCTCGAGCAGTCGGGGGACACTCACCAGAGTGTCCCTCTCCCGGACCGCTAGCTGCTCGGGCCGGATCAGGGCTCCGACGCGCGCGCCTACCCCTGCTTCAAAGCGTTCGCGAAGAGCCTGAATTCCTCCTCGCGGGGGCTGTCCTTGCGCCAGATGAGCGCGATCCGGCGAAACGCCTGGTCGGCCTGCAGCCGGCGGGATTCGACCCCGGTGCCGGCGAGGAGGCCCGCCTCGATCGCGATTTCCGGCACCAGCGTCTGGCCGAGGCCGTTGGCGACCATCTGGACCAGGGTGTGCAGCGAGGTGCCGAGCATCGCCGCCTCGGCCCGGAGCTCGGGCCGATTGCAGGCGGCGAGCGCGTGGTCCTTGAGACAATGGCCGTCCTCGAGCAGCAGAAGCCGGTCCTCGTCGATGGCCGCCGCCGCCACCGCCCCTTCGCCGGGCGGCGCCTCCCCGGGCGGGTAGGCGACGAACAGCCGGTCGTCGAACAGGGGGGCCGATTCGACGTGGCCGCAGCCGTAGGGAAGGGCGAGGAGGACGCAATCGAGCTGGCCCCGGTGGAGGCTGTCGCAGGCGGCCTGGCTGGTCTCCTCGCGCAGGTAGAGCTTCAGGTCCGGCCAGTCGCGCCTGAGGCTGGGCAGCAGCCGGGGCAGCAGGAACGGCGCGATCGTCGGGATCACCCCCATCCGAAGCTCGCCCGCCAGCGGCTGCCCCGCCGCGCGCGCCATGTCGGCCAGCTCCTCCGCCTCGCGGAGCACGCGCCGCGCCTTCTCGACGATACGAATCCCGAGCGGCGTGAAGCGGACCACCCGGCGGGTGCGCTCGACCAGGGTCACCCCGATCAGCGATTCCAGCTCACGCAGGCTCGCCGACAGCGTGGACTGTGTGACGAAGCAGCTTTCCGCCGCCTTCCCGAAATGGCCATGGTCATGGAGGGTGACCAGATACTGCAGCTGCTTGAGGGTGGGCAGATAGACGGTCATCGGTTTTCTCGATCAATCTGATCGTTCTAAGCAACTTGAACGATCAATGCCAGCCGCCTAGATGCTGCACCGCACAACGATATCCAACCGGAGACCTGACACCCATGCTTACCGTCGGCGACAAGCTTCCCGCCCTCACCGTTCCCGTCCAGCAGGGCAGCGCCCTTCCCGCCGGCGAGACCCTCGACCTCGGCGAGACGGGCGGCAAGTGGAAGGTGCTCTTCTACTGGCCCAAGGACTTCACCTTCGTCTGCCCGACCGAGATCATCGGTTATGGCGAGCTGGCCCGGGACTTCGCCGATCGCGACGCCCAGCTGATCGGCGCCTCGACCGACACCGACTTCGTCCACCACGCCTGGCGCAAGGCCGACGAGCGGCTCGCCGCCTGCGACTTTCCGTGGCTGGCCGACAACAAGAAGGAGCTGGCGACGGCGCTCGGCATCGTCGCGCCCGACGCGGGCGTGGCCTACCGCGCCACGTTCATCGTCGATCCCGACAACGTCATCCAGCACGTCACGGTGAACGGCCTCAACGTCGGCCGCAACCCGCAGGAGACGCTGCGCATCCTCGACGCGCTTCAGACCGACGAGCTGTGCCCGTGCAACTGGCAGGAAGGCCAGGAGCCGCTCCGGCCGGCCGCGTAAGGGATTCGGGTCAGTGGTACTTTGACCCGATTGCCCCTCCACAATGCTGCCCATGGTCCCCCTCCCCATGCGGCGAAGCCGCACGGGGAGGATTGGCTCCTCGTCCTCCCCTTGCCAAGCGATGGGGAGGGGGACCGAGTGAAACGCGGTGGAGGGGCTCTCCAGCCTCTCCGACCGGGAGATGAACGAAATGTCCCTGAAGCAATTCGCCGACAGCCTTCCCGACTACGCCAAGGACCTGCGCCTCAATCTGGGGTCGCTGCTCGGCGACCAGATGCTTGGCGACCAGCGTAAATACGGGCTGCTGCTCGCCTGCGCCCACGGCTCGGGCTACCGGCCGATCGTCGTCGCCGCCGAGGCGGAGGTGGAAGGCAAGCTCAGCGCCGAGGCGGCCAACGCGGCCCGCGCCGCCGCCGCGGTGATGGCGATGAACAACGTCTATTACCGCTTCGTCCACCTCGCCTCGAACCCGGAATATGGCACGCTGCCGGCGCGCCTCAGGATGAACGTCATCGGCAATCCCGGGATCGACAAGGACGATTTCGAGCTGTTCAGCCTCGCCGTCAGCGCCATGAACGGCTGCGGCATGTGCATCGACAGCCACGAACGCGTGCTCCAGCAGCACGGGGTCAAGGCCGAGACGATCCAGGCGGCCGCGCGAATCGCCGCCGTCGTGAAAGCGGTGGCGACGGTGCACGCGACGCTCTGACTCGGCTCCTTCGCGCCGCGCCCGCGTTGACCGGGCGATGCGCGTCTTCCTGGATTTCGAAGCCTCCTCCCTCCGCAAGAACGGCTTTCCGGTCGAGGTCGGCTGGGTGTTCGAGGACGGCGAGGCCGAAGGCCACCTCATTCGCCCCGCGCCGGGCTGGACCGACTGGGACGAGGCGGCGGAGGCGATACACGGCCTCTCCCGCACCCGCCTGGCGCAGGAGGGCGAGCCGTACGACGCGGTCGCCCGCCGGATGGTGGAGCGGCTCGGCGGCCACCGCCTTTATGCCAGCGCCCCCTCCTGGGACGGGAAGTGGCTGAGCCTGCTGCTCCGCTCGGCGGGCCTGCCCCGGCACGCGCTTCGCCTGCGCGATACCGACGCCGCCCAGCAGGAAAGCGCCGCGGAGATCCTCCGTCCGGTCGTGGGGGAGGCGCGGTGCGCCGCCCTCGTCCGGGAGATCATGGCGGCGGTCCGCTCGGAGGGCGAGGGGCGGCCCCCGGCCCATCGCGCGGTGGAGGACGCCGAGGAGGAGCGGCGGCGATGGCTCGCCGTCCGCCGCTCGGCCGAGGAGGCGCTGCGCGGCTCCGGGCCGCGCTGAAGCCGCGTTCAGCCTATCAGGCGCGCCAGCGCCGCTTCGATCTGCTCGGCGCGATAGGGCTTCTGGAGGGTCTCTCCGCCACCGTCCCAGCCGGCTTCGCCATAGCCGGTCAGGAACAGGAACGGGACGTTGCGGGCGGCCAGCGCCTCGGCCACGGGGTAGCTGCGCTCTCCGCCGAGGTTGACGTCGAGCAGCCCGGCGTCGAGCCTGTCGACCGCCGTCAAGGCGAGCGCCTCGGCGACCGTCGCCACGGGTCCGACCACCTCGACCTCGAGCTCAAGGAGCATGTCCTCGAGCAGCATCGCCACCACCGGCTCGTCCTCCACCACCAGGACCCGAATACCCTTCAGACCCATCCGCCTCTTGCTCCTCTCCCACGATCCCCGGCAGCGCCGCCGAGATCCGGCACCTGACGCCCTCGCGCCGGAATTCGAGCGTGGCGCCGCCCCCCGCTTCGCCGTCGAGCGCGCGCTCGATCATCCGCGTTCCGAAGCCGCGTTTCGAAGGGGGCGCGACCGGCGGCCCGCCCCTCTCGTCCCAATCCAGAAGCAGCCGATCCTCGCCGGCGACACGCCAGCGTATCGCCACGCTTCCCGAGGGGGCGGAGAGGGCGCCGTACTTGACCGCGTTGGTCGCCAGCTCGTGAAGCGCCATGGCGAGGCTCACCGCCGTCTTCGGCGGCAGGCGGACCGGCGGCCCCTCGACGGCGAACCGGTCGCGGCCGTGGGCGAAGAGGATCTCGCGCACTATCGCACCGAGCTCCGCCGCCTCCCAGCTCGACTGGGTGAGCAGGTTGTGGGCCGTCGCCAGCGCGGACAGCCGGCCCTCGAAGCTGCGGCGCGATTCCGCCGGAACCTCCGCGCCGCGGAAGCTCTGCTGGGCGAGGCCCTGGACGATGGCGAGGGTGTTCTTGACCCGGTGGTTGAGCTCGTCGACCATCAGCCGGAGATGCAGCTCGGCGGTCTTGCGCGCGGTCACGTCCTCGACGACGGCAAGCACCTGCTCCCCGACCATCGACAGGGTCATCCTCACCCAGATGTCGGGGCCGTCGCGGTGGACGTAGCGTTTCTCGAAGGCGGCGGGGCCGCTCTCCGCGGTGAGCGACGCGAGGAGGGCGCGCTGGACCGGCAGGTCGTCGGGATGGGTGATGCCCAGGCAGTCGGAGCCGAGCAGCTCCGCCTCGCTGCGACCGGTGATCTCCGAGAAAGCGGCGTTGGAGCGGGCGATGGTGCACGCCTTGTCCATCAGCACCATGCCGACGCCGGCATGGTCGAACATCGCCTGGAGCAGGGCCTCGCGCCGGCGCAGCGCCTCCTCGGCGCGGTGGCTCTCGGTAACGTCGACGGCCATGCCGACATAGCCCGCCACCGCCCCGGCGGCGTCGAAGCGCGGCGCGCAGCTCGCCCTGATCCACCGCCACTCGCCCGAGGCGCGGCGGAAGCGCGCCTCCCAGGAATAAGGCGCGCCGGACGCCCAGGCAGCGTCCCGCGCCGCCGCGATCTCCACCATGTCTTCCTTGTGGAAATGGGACATCCAGGCATGACCGAGCAGCGCCGCCTCGGGCAGCCCCGCCATCTCGACATAGGCGCGGTTGACGAACTCGACTCCGTCCCGGCCGGTGACCCAGACGGGCGAGGGTGCGCAGTCGGCGATGGTGCGGAACCGCGCCTCGCTCTCGGCGACCGCCAGCTCCGCCCGGTGCCGGGCGCTGTCGTCGCGCAGCGTCAGGAGGGCGCCGCGCTGCCGCCCCTCCGAGTCCAGGAAGGGGCGCGCCGACCCGATCGCCACCAACTCGCCTCCGTCGCCGCGGCGGATGCACCAGCGCGCGTCGACCACCGTCTCCCCCCGGACGGCGCGGGCGAGCGGCAGGTCGGCGGCGGGGAAGGGCCGGCCGTCGAGGGTGAAGAGGCGATAGGCCTCGCCATAGGCTTCCGGACCGACGCCCAGCCGCTTGCCGCCGTGAAGCTGGGCGGCCGCATCGTTGACGAAGACGATGCGCCCCTCCGCGTCGGCGAGGATCACGCCGTCGGGCAGCTGGTTGAGAAGGTCGGCGCCGATCCAGTCCGGCGCCGCCTCCGCTTCGCGACGCGGCGGTGCAGGAAGGCCGCTCGGCCTTGCGCGCTGGTCGGAGCTTGAGGCCATCACGCACCCTTCGGGCAGGAGTCTCGGCGGCGATAACCCAAGCCGCGGCGCGAGACCAGCGGCGGGACGGCGCCCGCCGAAGCGCAACCGATTGAAATTCGGCGGCGCTGTGGTAGCGCCGCCGCTCCCCAAGTCGCCGAGACGCCGTTGCCCGAACCCGCCGCTCCACTGCCGAACGCGACAGACGAGGGAGCGCTGGGCGCCGCGCTGGCGGCGCTGAGGGCGAGCGAGGAGCGGCTGCGCATCGCCCAGGCCGCCGGCGGCGTCGGCACCTTCGAGTTCGTTCCTGAAACGGCGACGATGCTGGTTTCGCCGGAATTCTGCCGCATCTGGGGCGTGCCGGTGGTCGAGGCGGCGCCGATCGAAGCCTTCATGGCCCTCATCCATCCGGAGGACCGGCGGCGCGTCGAGGCGGCGCACGAGATATCCGACGAGGATGGGCTGGAGCCGCTGGAATATCGCATCAGGCGCCCCGACACCCAGGAGGTGCGCTGGCTGGCCCGGCGCGGCGAGGCGGTGCGCGATCCGGCGACCGGCCGCGTCAGCTGGTACGGCGCGGTGTGGGACGTCACCGGGCGCAAGGCGGCCGAAGAGGCGCTGCGCGAGCGCGAGGGGCTGCTCTCGGCTTTCATCGACCAGGCGACGGCCGGGTTCGCCCAGGTCGACCTCAGCGGCGTGTTCACCCTCGTCAACGACCGCTTCTGCGAGATTGCCGGCCGCTCGCGCGAGGAGCTGCTCGGGCTGCGCATGCAGGACATCACCCACGAGGAGGACCTGCCGCGCAACGTGCCGATGTTCGAGCGGGCGGTCCGCGACGGCACCCCTTACGTGCACGAGAAGCGCTACATCCGCGGCGACGGCTCGCTGGTCTGGGTGAACAATTCGGTCTCGGTCATCCGCCGGCCGACCGGGGAGCCCTACGGCATCCTCGCCATCACCATCGACGTCACCGAGCGGCGCAAGGCGGAGGCGGCGGTGCGCGAGAACGAGGCGCGGCTGCGGGCGCTCACCGACAACCTTCCGGCGGGGATGGTCTACCAGATCGGCACCGGCCGAGACGGCGAGGAGCGCCGCTTCCTGTTCGTCTCGCAAAGCTGCCGCAAGCTCACCGGCTATCCCGCCGAGGCGCTCGTCGCCGACTCGGCCATCGCCTACGAGATGATCCTCGAGGAGGACCGGCCGGGGCTCGCCGCCGCCGAGGCGAAGGCGTTACGCGAGCGCGGCGCCTTCGACGCGCAGGCGCGCTTCCGCCGCGCCGACGGGGAGATACGCTGGGCCCGAATCATCTCCGCGCCGCGCGAGGCGCCGGACGGCGGCCTCATCTGGGACGGCATCAAGATCGACATCACCGACCAGAAGCGGGCGGAGGAGGTGCTGCTCGACCTCGCCGAGGCGCTGGAGCGCCGCGTCGCCGAGCGGGCCGAGGAGCTTGCGCGGGCGCAGGAGGCGCTGCGGCAGAGCCAGAAGATGGAAGCGATGGGCCAGCTCACCGGCGGAGTCGCCCACGACTTCAACAACCTGCTGACGCCGATCATCGGAAGCCTCGACCTGCTCGCCCGCAAGGGCTCGGGCGGCGCGCGCGAGCAGCGGCTGGTGGAAGGCGCGCTGCAGTCCGCCGAGCGGGCCAAGACGCTGGTCCAGCGTCTTCTCGCCTTCGCCCGGCGGCAGCCGCTGCAGGCGGGGCCGGTCGACGTCGCCGAGCTCGTCGCGGAGATGGTCGACCTCGTCGCCAGCACCATAGGCCCCGACATCCGAATCGAGACGGCGGTGCCGGCCGGCCTGCCCTTCGCGCGGGCCGACGCCAACCAGCTCGAGATGGCGATCCTCAACCTCGCCGTGAACGCGCGCGACGCGATGCCGTCGGGCGGGACGATCGCCGTCTCGGCGGCGGTCGAGGATCTCGGAGCGGCCCATCCCTCCGGCGCCTCGCCGGGGCGCTACATGCGCTTGTCGGTCGGGGACACCGGCGTCGGCATGGACGCGCAGACGCTGGCGCGGGCCGTCGAGCCCTTCTTCTCCACCAAGGGCGTCGGCCGCGGCACCGGCCTCGGCCTTTCCATGGTCCACGGCCTCGCCGCCCAGCTCGGCGGCGGCCTCGCGATCGAGAGCGAGCCGGGCATCGGAACCACCGTCTCTCTGTGGCTGCCCCTGTCGGACGAGCGTCCGGGCGCCGCGCGGGCCGAGGCCGGGGCCGCCAACGCGATCGCCGGCGCCGGGCGGGTGCTGCTGGTCGACGACGAGCCGCTGGTGCGGGCGAGCGCCGCCGACATGCTGACCGAGCTCGGCTACGAGGTGGAGGAGGCGGAGTCCGCCGAGGCGGCGCTGGAGCGGATCGAGGCGGCCGCTCCCGACATCGTCATCACCGACCACCTGATGCCCGGCCTGTCGGGGACGGACCTCGCCGCATTGCTCCGCCGGACCCGGCCCGGCCTCCCGGTGCTCATCGTCTCGGGCTATGCCGACCTGGAGGGGCTGCCGGCGGCGCTGCCGCGGCTCACCAAGCCGTTCCGCCAGTCCGACCTCGCCGCCTGCGTCGGGCGATTGCTTCGGGTCGGCGATACAATTTGCGACAATTGAAGCCCCTTCGCCGCACAGATGTGCGACACGGGACGTCCAGACGGGGTGCCGGCGCCTGCCACGGGCGCATGGAGAGACGCATATGATGAAGACCAGGATGCTGATCGGGGCCGGGCTGCTCGCCCTCGCGGGGGCGGCCGGCGCGCAGCCGCCGGCGGGCGGCCACGATCCGATGGCGATGCTCGATGCCGACGGCAACGGCGCGGTGAGCCTCGCCGAGATACGCCAGCACGCCGCGCAGGCGTTCGCGCGGATCGACGCCGACGGCGACGGCAACGCCACCATGGAGGAGCTGCGCGTCCACCACGAGAAGATGGGCGCGCGTCACGAGGGGCCGCCAGGCCCCGGGGGCCATCGCGGTCCGCCTCCGGGCGGACCCGGGCACGGCGGCCCCGGCGGCCCCGGCGGTCCGCACGCGCGCATGGACGCCAATGGCGACGGGGCGGTCACGCTGGCGGAGTTCACCGCCGGCATGGAGGCGCATTTCGCCCGAGCCGACCTCAATCATGACGGCAGCGTCACCCGCGAGGAGATGCAGGCCGCCCATCGCGGGATGCGCGGCCGGCGCTGAGCCGGTCCGGGCGGCCGGCGCGGGCTTGCGCTCCGCTCCGGCCGCTCCTCCCGTCCCCGATGACGCGCTTCCTCCCCAAGAGCCTGCTCGGGCAGATGCTCCTCCTGATGGGCGCGGCGCTGCTCGTCGCCCAGCTCGTCAACCTCACCTTCATCCTCAACGAGCAGCAGAAGCTCGCTCTGGCCCAGAACGAAGGGCCCGCGATCGTCCGATTCGCGCAGACCGCGGCGCCGGTCGCCGGGGCGCCGCCGGCGGAGCGGGCCCGACTGCTCGACGCGCGCCGCGGCGGCCGAGGCGCCGCTTATCGGCTCGACCCGGCAAGCTATGTCGGCCATGCCGGCGCACGGCGCAGCCGCGAGATCGAGGCGCACCTCGCCGCGGCCCTCGCCGAGCTGAGGGTACCCCATCGCGCCGTCGAGGGCGCCGCTCAGACCGAATTCGGACCCGTCCCGCCGCCGCCGGGCCGCCGCCGGCCGCTCCATACCGTCCACGATTATCGCAAGGTGCTCCTGCTCTCGGTGCAGCTCGACGACGGGCGCTGGCTGAACGGGCGGCTGCTCGCGCCGCGCGCCGACCCGTGGCTGATCCACCAGATATTGCTCGCCACGTCGATCCTGTTCCTGATCGTTTTCGGCGCGGTGATCTGGATCGGGCGGCGCATCGCCCGGCCGCTGCGCGACCTCGCGGCGGCGGCCGAGGCGTTCGGCGGCCGCACCCGGCCGGAGCCGGTCGAGCCGCGCGGCCCCGCCGACGTGCGCCGGGCGATCGACGCGTTCAACGCCATGAACCGCCGCACGGTCGCCCTCCTCGACGAGAAGGACCGCATGCTCGGTGCCCTCGGCCACGACCTCAGGACGCCGCTCGCCTCGATCCGGATCCGGGCCGAGAGCCTCGAGCCGGAGGAGGAGCGCGAGCGGATGATCGCGACGGTGGAAGAGATGCACGCGATGCTGGAGGACATACTCGTCCTCGCCCGAACCGGCCGCGCCCGGGAGCCGGTCCGCGCCGTCGACCTCGGCGCGCTCGCCGACACCGTCGCCGAGGAGTATCGCGAGGTCGGTCGGCCGGTGCTGTTCCGGCCGTCGCCGCGCGCCGTCCTCGAGGTGCAGCCCAACCTTCTGCGCCGCGCGCTGCGCAACCTCGTCGACAACGCGCTCGCTTATGCGGGGAACGCGTCGCTGCGTGTCGAGCAGGACGAAGCCGAGGTGCGGCTGATCGTCGAGGACGAAGGGCCGGGCATCCCCGAGGAGAGGATGGACGAGGTGCTGGAGCCGTTCCGCCGCCTCGAGGAATCGCGCAGCCGGGAAAGCGGCGGCGCCGGCCTCGGCCTCGCCATCGTCCAGGCGGCGGCGCTTTCGCACGGCGGCACCCTGCGCCTGTCGAACCGGCCCGGCGGCGGGCTGCAGGCGGCGGTCGTGCTCCCGCGGAAATGGGGACAGTAACTAATTTCCCGCCCGCGGAGGGCGAGCTCCTCGGCGGTGGCCCGGAAAATAGTTACTGTCCCCATTTAACCGCCGGGAAAATAGTTACTGTCCCCATTTAGCCGTCCCCATTCCCGATCGTCTCGGCGAAGAGCTGCCGCATCGCCGCCCAGCTGCGCGCGTCGGCGCCGGGGTGGTAGCGGAAGCCGTCGAAGCCCCAGGCGTCGATCTCCGGGTTGGTGAAGCTGTGGCCGACTCCGCCATAAAGATGGATTTGCCAGTCGACCCCCGCCTCGCTCATCTCCGCCGCGAAGGCGGCGCGCTGGTCGGCGGTGACCACCGGATCGTCCGCGCCGAGGCAGAGGAGGAGGCGCCCGACGATGGCGCGATTGTCCTGCGGCGCGCCGGTGACGAGGCCGGCATGGAAGCCGACGACGGCGGCGAGCGGCGCCCCCGTCCGCGCCAGCTCGATGACCGCCGTCCCGCCGAAGCAGAAGCCGATCGCCGCAAGCCGCTTCGGATCGACCTGCGGCATCGAGCGCAGCACGTCGAGCGCCGCCCCCGTGCGCGCGCGCAGCTCGGCCGTGTCGGCGCGCAGCGCGCGGACCAGCGCCATCTTCGCTTCGAGGCCGAGGTCGGGATCGCCGAACAGGTCGAGGGCGAAGGCGACGTAGCCGAGGCTCGCGAGCCGCTCGGCCCGCTCCCTGGCGTGGCCGGTGAGCCCGCCGCCTTCATGGGCGACGAGCACGCCCGGCGCCGGCCTGCCCGCGGAACCGTCGGCGAGGAAACCGGTGAACCGCCCCGCGCCTGCCTGGTATTCGACCGCCTCCAGCGCCATGCCGCCATCCTAGCCGGGCCGCGGCAGAGCGCCAAGCGGCGGTCTTTTCTCGATTTTTACGGGTGGCGCGCCCCGCCGGCCGCGGATAGCAAGGCGGTCGGGAGAGGGGCTCCCTTCGTACAGGCTCAATCGAAGGCAGGACGACATGCATCGGCGAACTTTCATCCGCGGAGCCGCGGCTTCGTTCGTAGCCGCCGCCGCCGGGAGCGCGGCCCACGCGCAGCTCGGCGGCCTCGGCGGCCTGGGCGACAAGCTCAAGAAGAAGGTGCCCAACCTGCTCGGCGACAAGCAGCCGATCACCACCAGCCTGCCGGACGCCAAATGGGGCGATTCGTCGAAGGACGGCTTCACGCCGCGCGAGGCCGAGCGGTCGCTGATGACGCTGCAGCGCACTCCGAACGGCGGCTTCGTCCTTCAGCCCGGCTATTACATGCTGGTCGACCAGAGCTATTGCCTGAAGGCGGGCACGCACGGCCCGGGCGGCGGCGACGGCTATCTCTATGCGCCGCCGAAGGGGCCCGCCGAGGACGCGGTGATGACCATCGTGCGCAATTCGGTGAACCATCCCGAGATCCACCAGCACGACATCCAGGTGCTGCTCTGGGCGATCATCGCCCGCGCCAAGTTCGAGGACATGCAGCCGGAGATGAAGGCCACCGCCGCCCGGCTGCTGACCCCGCGCCAGCTCGCCGGCCTCAATCGCAGCGCCCTCGACGTGCTGCACGGCAATGCGCTGACCGACATGCTCGGCGGCGTTCCCGAGCCGCTCCGCCAGATCGCCGAAACGGAGGCGCGGCTGCGGCAGCTCGTGACCTCGCCCGGCGGAAGCTTCGCGGAGATGGAGCGGATCGCAGTGCTCTCGGGCAACGCGCCGGTCGGCCCGGGGAGCCAGGACATTCCGTCGGGCCGCTGGTCGGTCCACCCGGACGGCTATCATGTCCGCTACATCCCGAGCGGCTATTCGACGACCCGGGTCGAGATCTGGGTACCGCAGGGCAGCCCTGCCGTTGGCAGGGAATATGATCCGGCGACCCATATCGCCGTGCCCGGCAACACGGCCCGCCAGCGGCTCATCCAGTCCGGAAGGCCGCAGCAGGGGCAATGATCCCGAACCGGGACAGGCGGCGCGGCCGTCTTGATCCCGGAAGGCAAAGGGGCTGAGGTGGCGGTGTGAAGGGCCGGTGCCTCAGTCTCGCCGCGCTTGCGGCGCTCGCCGCGTGCGAGCGCGCGCCCGCGCCGCCGCCGCGTGGCGAGCCGCACCCGGCCGCCGCCTCCTACGGCCGGGTCGACGTCGGCCCCGACCTCGCCTCTTTCTATGCGGCGCGCGGCAACCGTCCGCTCTGGGTGGCGCGGCGCGGCGTGCGGCCGGGCGCCGAGCGCGCGGTGCGGCGCATCGCCGACGCCGGCGACGACGGCCTCGACCCGGCGAGATACGGCGCCGCCGACCTCCAGGCGGCCCTGGCCGCCGCCAGGCAGGGCGACCCGGGGGCGCTCGCCCATTTCGAGCTGCTCCTGTCGCGCGCCTTCACCGCCTATGTGCGCGACCTGCGGGTGCCGAGGACCGCCTCGCTGGCGCTCGCCGAGCCGGACGTCGGCCCTTCCGCGCCGCCGCCGCGGGCGGTGCTCGAGGCGCTTGCGGCCGCCCCCTCTCTGTCCGGGGGGATCGACGACGCGACGCGGATGAACCCGCTCTACGAAGCCCTGCGCCGCGGCAATGGCCGCTGGCGCGCCGGCCGGCGGAGCGGCGACGAGGCCTTGGTCCGCGCCAATCTCGACCGCGCCCGCGCCATACCGGCGGGCGGCCGAGCGATCGTCGTCGACACCGCCTCGGCGCGCCTCTGGATGATCGACGGGCAGCGGGTGGAGGGGCCGATGCGGGTGATCGTCGGCAAGCCGAACATGCAGACGCCGATGCTTGCGAGCCGGCTGCGCTGGGTGGTGCTCAACCCCTATTGGAACATCCCGCCCGACCTCGCCCGCGAGCGGGCGAGGAAGGTGCTCCGCCAGGGGCCCGGGCTGATCGCCCGGGAGAATATCGAGATACTCTCGGACTGGAGCGACTCGGCGCGGCCCATCCCCGCCGCCGCGGTGAGCTGGGGCGCGGTCGCGTCCGGGCGCCGGTCGCTGCGACTCCGCCAGCGGCCGGGCGGCGCCAACGTCATGGGCAAGATCAAGTTCATGATGGAGAACCGGCTCGGCATCTACCTGCACGATTTCCCGGACAAGAGCCTGTTCGCGCGCGACGACCGGCGGCTCAGCTCAGGCTGCGTCCGCCTCTCCGACGCGCCGCGGCTCGCCCGCTGGCTGTTCCGCGGAACGCCGCCGCAACCGCGCGGGCGCGCGCCGGAGCAGCGGGTCGACCTTCCGGAACCGGTCCCCGTCTACCTCACCTACCTGACGGTGCTGCCGGGTGGGCCCGAGGGGCTCACCTTCCAGCCCGACAGCTACGCGCGCGAGCGCGGACGGACGCCGATCCGGCAGGCGGGGGTGAAGGAGGACTGAGGCGGGCGCTCAGCCGTCTTCTTCCTCCTCGAACAGCACCGCCACGTCGGCGTTGGCGGAAAGCCGGACCGTGTCGCCCTCCACGCCGGCGACGAGGCCGACCGACACGTAATGATGGTGCCCCTCGTGCGAGCCCTGGCCGCTATCGGCCTTGGTGAGCTTGATCCGGTCGCCGTCGAGATGGTCGACGGTGCCGACATGGACGCCGTCGGCGCCGATCACTTCCATATGCTCCCTGATGTCGTCGCGTGCGCTCATAATGTCTCTCCTCGAGATGGATCGGGCAGGAAACGCCGCACCCAGGCGGCGAGGGCGATCAGGTAACGCTGGAGGAACTGCGCCGTTGCGGCGTCGGTGAGCTTTCCCTCCCCGTCGAACTTCTCGTGCGCCTTGAACACCAGCAGCTCGGGCTGGGTCATGCAGTAGGAGTTGGTGAACTCGAACGCCTGGCGCAGCTGGCTCTGGCCGCGGGCGGTGCCGGTGAGGCCGGGAGAGGCGCCGATGATGCCGACCGGCTTGCCGCCCAGCGGTGCGCCGCGCGGAGGCCGGGAGCCCCAGTCGACGGCGTTCTTCATCACGCCGGGGACGCCGTGATTATATTCGGGGGTGACCATGAGAAGGCCGTCGGCGGCGCGTATCGCGGCCTTGAAGCGGACGACTCCGTCGGGATCGCCGGCCGCCTCGACATCGCCGTTGTAGAGCGGCACCTCGGCGAGGTCGAAGGTCTCGATCGCCATGTCGTCCGGCGCCAGCTCCGCGGCGGCGCGGAGCAGCGCGCGGTTGAGCGAGCCGGCGCGCAGGCTGCCGGCAAAGCCGAGGATGCGCAGCCCGGCCATCAGGCGCTCGCCCTGACCGCCATCGGCGAGGATGCGAGGTCGCCCGCCTCTGCGAGGAAGCCATGGATCGACGACACCGCCTGGGCGCCGTCGCCCGCCGCGGCCGCGACGCGCTTGACGGAGCCGCACCTTACGTCGCCCGCCGCGAAGATGCCGCGGCGGCTGGTCTCGAGCGGGCGGCGGCCGGCGCCCGCGTCGCTGCCGGTGCGGATGAACCCGCCCGAGTCGAGGGCGATCCCGGCGCCCGCGAGCCAGTCGGTGTTGGGATCGGCGCCGATGAAGAGGAAGAGCTGGCAGGCTGCGCGCCGAGTCTCCTCGCCCGTCTTCCGGTCGCGCCAGCGTATCGCCTCCATCCTTCCTCCCTCGCCCTCGGCCGCGACGATTTCGGCGCCGCTGCGCACCTCGACATTGGCGAGGCCGGCAATCCTCTCGACGAGGTAGCGCGACATGGTCGCCTCCAGCGGGCGGCGCGCCAGCAGGGTCAGGCGGGCGGCGTGGCCGGCGAGGAACACCGCCGCCTGTCCGGCCGAATTGCCCCCGCCGACCAGCGTCACCTCCTGCCCGGCGCAGAGCCTCGCTTCGAGCGGCGACGCCCAATAATGGACGGAGGAGTCTTCGAACGCCTCTATGCCGGGCACGTCCAGGCGCCGGTAGCGCGCGCCCGTGGCGATGAGCAGGGCACGCGCGCGCACGCGCTCGCCATTGGCGAGCGAGACGCGGTGGGGCGCCGCGCCCTCGCCGGGCTCGACCGAGACGGCTTCGTCCGGGATCGCCATCTCGACGCCGAACTTCTGCGCCTGCGTATAGGCCCGCCCCATCAGGGCCCCGCCCGATATTCCCGTCGGGAAGCCGAGGAAATTCTCGATCCGCGCGGAGGCGCCGGCCTGGCCGCCGAACGCCCGGCAGTCGAGCGCCAGCACCGAGAGCCCTTCCGAGGCGGCGTAGACGGATGCGGCCAGGCCGGCCGGACCGGCGCCGACCACGACGAGATCGTAGAGACGGTCCGGATCGAGCGCGGAGACGAGTCCGATGCAACGGGCCAGCACCGCCTCGGCGGGGTTGCGGAGCAGCTCGCCGCCGGGACAGAGCACGATCGGCAGCTCGTCGGGCCGCACCTCGAAGCGCTCGACGAGCGTCCGAGCGCAGGGATCGCTCTCCGGATCGAGCCGGATGTGCGGGTGGCCGTTTCGGGACAGGAAGTTGTCGAGCCGAAGGACGTTGCCGTCGTCCGCACGGCCGACGATGATCGGCCCGCCGCCGCCGGTCTCCAGCAGGCCGACGCGGCGCAGGATGAGCGCCCGCATGATCCGCTCGCCGAGCTCCGCCTCGCCGACCAGCAGGGCGCGCAGCCGCTCGGGCGGGACGACCAGCGCCTCGACCGGCTCCAGCGCCCGCGCCTCGACGAGGGAGGGGCGGCCGGAAAGCTGGGCGAGCTCGCCCATGAACCCGCCGCGACGATGGGTGACGATATGGTCGTGGCGGCCGCGCTCGCTTCCCTGGATCACCTCGACCGCGCCGGCGAGGATCAGCGAGAGGCCGAGCCCCGGCTCGCCCACCCGGGCGAGCGCCTCCCCCGCGGCATGGAAGCGGACCTCCCCGAACCGGCGCAGCCGGCCGATCTCGGCGTCGGTGAGGGTCGGGAACATCTGCTCCCGGCGGGTGTCGAGCACGCTCGCGGCAGTCGCGGCCATCAAGCCTCCATTGCCGCCTCTCTAGAGCGCTCGCCGGACGAAGGCGAGGGGGCGGCGGCGCGTCGTTCGAAGAGCCGGAGCGCCGGCCGCGCAAATCTTGCGCCGGTTGCTGGAATTTTTACGAAGGCCCGCTTATCTTCCCGGCAAGAGTGGGGAGTGAAGACTGCCGATGCTGCACGGGCTGCTGGCCTATCTGGACTCGATCAAGGCGCGCGACCCGGCTCCTCGGTCCCGTTGGGAGATCCTCCTTTATCCCGGCGTCTGGGCGCTGGCCTTTCACCGCGTCGCCAATTGGCTGTACCGCGGCGAGCTCTTCTTCCTCGCCCGCTTCGTCAATCATCTGGCGCGGCTGATGACCGCGATCGACATCCACCCCGGCGCGGCGATCGGGCGCAATTTCTTCATCGACCACGGCTTCGTGGTGATCGGCGAGACGGCCGACATCGGCGACGACGTCACCATCTACCAGCATGTCACGCTGGGCGGCACCAACCCGACCGACGGGGTGGCCGGCAAGCGCCATCCGACGATCTGCAACGGCGCGATCCTCGGCTCCGGAGCGGCGGTGCTCGGCCCGATCCGAGTCGGCGAGCGGGCGCGGGTCGGCGCCAATTCGGTGGTGACGAAGGACGTGCCCGACGGCGCGACCATGGTCGGCATACCCGCCCGTTCCACCCTGGTCTCGGCCGAGCAGAGCTCCGGCCATTTCCTGCCCTACGGCACGCCCTGCTCCGAGCAGTTCGATCCGGCGACCCAGAAGCTTGAGATCCTCCAGTGCGAGGTCGAGCGGCTGCGGGCGCGGCTCGCGGAGCTGTTGCGCGAACGAGACGGAAAGGAGCGCGACCGCGCCTGATGGGTGACGTCTACCCTTTTCCGGGCGCGTCCAGCCCCCAGATCGGCTTCACCCGGGCCGAGCTGGGACGGATCATCGACCTTTACGGCCGGATGGTCGCGGCCGGCCTGTGGAAGGACTATGCCGTCGAGTTCGGCCGCGATCATGCCGCCTTCTGGGCCTTCCGCCGTACCGCCGAGCGCCCGGAATATAAGATCGAGAAGCGCCCGTCGCTGCGCCACAAGCAGGGTATGTGGGCGTTGGTCGGCGAAAGCGGGGCCGTGCTCAAGCGCGGCCACGAGCTTGGGCCGCTTCTCGCCCCGCTCGAGCGGCGGCTCCTCAAGATCGTCAACGAATAGCCGGCGCGGTCAGGCCGCCCAGGGATAGGGCCGCTCCGGCGCGGTCTCGCGCGCCATCCGCGTCAGCCGCTCCGCAAGGAAGTCCATCACCACCCTCACCCGCGGCACCTGGCGCAGCCGCTCGTGGGTGAGCAGCCACAAGGCCGTCAGGTCGCCGGCCATCGGCTCGACGCAGCGCACCAGCTCCGGGTCGCGCTCGGCGAAGAAGGAGGGGAGCACCGCGATCCCGAAGCCGGCGCGGACCGAGGCGAGCATGCCCGTCGCGGTGTCGTGCTGCATGGCGACCGCTTCCTCGAGCCCGAGCCGCCGCAGCCAGGCGCGGTAGCGGCGCCACAGCCCCTCGCCGCCGCCGCCGATGAAGGGATGGGTGCGCAGGTCTTCGCGCGTATGGGGTTGCGGGTGGCGCGCCGCGTAGCCGCGGCTGCAATAGAGCGTCCAGGTATCGGGCGCGATTCGCCGCCCGACGAGGCCGCCGCCGGTGGGCGAGACGCTGTTCCTGAGGGCGATGTCGGCGGCGCCCGCACCGAGGTCGCGCGGCTCCTCGACGGTGTCGAGCTCGATGAGGATCTGTGGATGCGCCTCGTGCAGCTCGCGCAGGATCGGCGGCAGGATCGTCGCCGAATAGATTTCGAGCGTCGTCAGGCGGACCGTGCCGTGGGCCTCGCGGGAGAGGGACGCCGCCGCGTCCGCGAAGGCGGCGGCGGCGGAGTCCACGCCGCGGGCGGCGGCGACGAGCGCCTCGCCGTCGGGGGTGAGCGAATAGCCCGCCTGGCGCCGCTCGAACAGGGTCAGCCCGAGCGCCGCCTCCAGCGCCGCGACCCGGCGCGCGGCGGTGGTCTGGCTGACCCGCAGCGCCCGCCCCGCAGCGAGCGTGCTGCCGCTGTCGGCGACGGCGAGGAAGGCGCGCAGGTCGTCCCAGTCGAACATGGTCCCTGTTCTGCACTTTTGCAGAATGGTCGCGCAACATCGTTGTTAGGCGGGAACGATGCGAAGGCCTAGAACGGGGTCACGCCAGCGCTGGCCCTCATGACAACATCACGGAGACCCCCATGAAGACCATCCTCGCGATCGCCGCGGCCGCCGCGGCGCTCGGGGCCGCGCCGGCCCTTGCCCGCGATCCCGCTCCCGCTCCCGCCTCGGCGGTCGTGCGCTACGCCGACCTCGATCTCGGCAGCCCCTCCGGACGGCGGGCGCTCGACCTCAGGATCGGAGCCGCCGTGCGGACGGTGTGCGGCGCGGCCTCCGACGCCGACGTCCACGGCAAGAATCTGGTGCTGCGCTGCCGCAGGGACACCGCCCAGGCGGTCTCCTCCAAGCGCGGCGCGCTCCTCGCCTCCGCCCCGCTCGGGGGACGGGAACGCCTCGCCTCCGGTCGTTGACGCCGCGGTCGAAAGGAAAGGGCGGCGCTCCCGCGAGCGCCGCCCTTCCTGTGTTCCGCGCGGGTCAGGCGGCGGCGGCGACGGGCGCCGACCGGTCGAGCACCGGCAGCCTCGCCTGGAGCGCCGGCGGCAGCGGCGTCACCACCCCGCGCCGGACGCTGTGCCAGAAGGCCGAGAGGAGAAGCAGCCCGGAACCGATCACGAAGGCGGCGAGCGCGATGTTGAGCTCGACCGCTCCGAACTGGCGGAACAGGCTGATCAGCGCGAACAGCACGTAGGCCAGCGCCGAGACGAGCAGCGCTCGCCGGTCGATGGCCAGCGCGGTGAGGCCGAGCAGCACGTAGACGCCGAGGACGATCACCGCCTCGCCGATGGTGGCGTTGCCGTCGGTGAGGCCGAGCAGCGCGAAGATCGGATGGACGATCATCGGCGCCGCCAGCAGGTGCAGCCAGAAGGCGACGTCGGAGCGGCGGGTCTCGCGGCGCGGGTCCGAGGCGTCCCAGCGCATGGCGAAGAGGAACACGCCGAGGCCGAGCACGAGGCCGCTGGCGAGCAGCGTGTTCTCCAGCGCCGGCGTGTCGCCGACCGCGGAGGCGATCAGCGCGATGGCGATGCCGACCACCGCGGCGGCGCCGACCGCGACCGTGATCGGAACCCGGAAGCGGCGCCAGTGGAGCCAGGTCGCTCCCGCGGCGATCGCGGCCGCGGCGGCCGCGGCGAGCGCGATCGCCTGCTCGTTATTCTCGAACGCCGATTCGCCGACGGCGAGGACGATGGTGACGAAGGCGGTCATCAGCACGCCGCCGGTGAAGGCGAGTAGCAGCAGGATGCTGGGCAGGGCCATGCGGCGCTTGCGGGTGAAGAACTCGCCGAGGCCCCAGGCGGTGGCGGCGACCAGAAGGCCGGCGAAGGGCGAAGGGCCCTCGCCGGCGATCTTGGGGCCGACCGCGTCGCCGATCCAGGCGACGGCGAAGAGCAGGATCGCCGCGGCGATCGAGACGAAGATGTCGTTGAAGCCGGTGATGAGGCGGAAATGCTCCTCGTCGACCGGGGTGGTGGCGGCGCGAGTCGCCACATAGTTCCTGAGCGCCGCGGCGGCGTCCGGGCTTACCGCCCCCGCCGCGACCGCCGCTTCGAGATCGCTTTCGCTGTACATGGTCATTCCTCCCTGAACGGAAGGCTCGTAGCACAGGTGTATTAGTGCTGCAATACGGTATGTCGGTGCGATAAATGGGGACAGTAACTATTTTCCGGCTCGAACTGCCGCGCCGCGCGGCGGCTGGGAAAATAGTTACTGTCCCCATTCAACCCGTCCCCATTCAACCCTGCAGCGTCTTGAGGATAAACATCGCCTGCTCGGCGCCGGACTGGGGCACGATCTCCCCGTCGCGGCTCGCTATCTCGTCCCAATGGGCGGCGACCTCCTCGACCGTCCGGCGGCCCTCGGGGAGGGCGTAGCCGGGAGTCAGCGTCACGTAGGCCGCCTGGACCACGCCGGCGCCGGCGCCGACGATCATGTTGGAAGGCGCGTCCTCGGAGACGAGGTAGACGGCGGCGGGAGCGACGTTCTCGGGGTTGAACAGGCCGAGCATCTCCGGCGGGAAGATGTCCTGAGTCATCCGCGTCGCGGCGGTGGGGGCGATGGTGTTGACGCGGATGCCGTATTTGGCGCCCTCGAGGTGGAGCGTCCGCGCGAAGCCGGCGAGGCCGAGCTTGGCGGCGCCGTAATTGGCCTGCCCGAAATTGCCGTAGAGGCCGGTGGAGCTCGACGTCATGAGGATCCGGCCATAACCCTGGCCGCGCATCGTCTCCCAGACGGCGTGGGTGCAATTGGCCGAGCCGACGAGGTGGACGTCAACCACCGCCCGGAAGTCGTCCATGCCCATCTTGGCGAAGCTCTTGTCGCGCAGGATGCCGGCATTGTTGATCAGGATGTGGACCGAGCCCCATTTCTCCCTGGCGGCCGCGACCATGGCCTCGACCTGGTCCAGGTCGGTGACCGAGGCGCCATTGGCCATCGCGATGCCGCCGGCCGCCTCGATCTCCTCGACGACGTTCGCCGCGGCATCCGAATGGCCGGTGCCGTCGCGCGCTCCGCCGAGGTCGTTGACCACCACCTTGGCGCCGCGCCGGGCGAGCTCGAGCGCGTAGGCGCGGCCCAGGCCGCCGCCGGCGCCGGTGACGATTGCCACCCGGCCTTCGAAACTGATCGTCATTCCGTCTTCCGCCTCCGCCGTTTCTGGACGCTGGGACGTCCGGATCGGGCCGCCCCCTTGTGGAGAACGCGGCAAAGCGCTCCTCCCGGCGCATCGAAGCGCCGGGAGGGCTCATGGCAGAATCATCGGGCCCGGAACAGCCCGCCTCGGATCATCCGCGGGGCGCGCGGCCGCGTTCGTAGGTCTGCACGCAATGGTCGGTCACCTTGCGCGTGCAGGGCGGCAGGTCGGTGGCCGCCGGCATCGTCGTGGTCGCGGCCGGAGCCGTGGCGGTGCCGACGCGGGCGCCTTCGTTCCAGCCCGGCGGGGGGGCGGCGGAATCGGACACGACGGGGATGCCGCGCGCGTCCCGCTCGGGCGCCATGTTGCCCGGCGCCTGCGGCCCCGTCGACGACGGCGTGACCGTGGTGCTGGTCGTCATCGTCGTGTCGGTGCCGGTGGTGCCGGTCGTATCCTGCGCCATCGCGGCCCCGCCGAGCATCAGCGCGGCGGCAAAAATCAGGCTCTTCATCGAAGCATCCTCCTTGGGAGTGGAGCCGCCCGTACATCGGCGGCACGGCTCCTAAACGAGGGCGAAACGAATTTTCTCCACGCGTCGCTCGGACTGGCGCGCGCAGAGGGCTTCCTGCGGGACTTTCCGCCGGTCGCGAAGGCCGTCTCAGGGCGGGACGGCGCGAGCGGGCGCGCCCTCTCGAAACCCCGGCCCTTTACGCTTATGAAACAGCATGGGCATAGTGCGCGACGAGATGGACGGTTCGAACGAGCAGAGGCAAGGCGGCGAAAGCCCCGCCGTTCCCACCCGGCGGACGGTGCTGGCGCTCGGCGCCGTCGCCGCGTCGACGGTGGTCACCGTCCGGCCCGCCCTCGCCCAGACGGCGGGGTCGGTGCTCAACTGCGAGATACCGGTCCCAGGTCCCGACAAGGTGGGCAATTACATCGCCGCCGACGGGTCCCTGGTCGCGCCGGGCACGCCGGGAGCCTTCCCGCCGGCGCCGCGGCCGTTGACCGGCGAGGAGGTCAAGGTGATGCTGAACCACGGCCCGGCGCCGCGCGGCATCGATGCCGAGGCGGCGCAGGCCTATGTCAACTACATACGCCGTCTGCAGGCGGGGATGAGCGGCTTCACCTGCTTCGCCTCGCTGCAGATGCCGCGCTGAGCGCAGCCGGGGCCGGCATGGCCGGTCCGCTCTACATCGCCGACCCTGCCGACTGCGTCCGAGCCGTGCCGCTGGAAGGCTTGACCGCGCTCTACCACCGGCCTTCGGGCACCACCCACATCCTCGCTCCCCCGGCGCCGCAGATATTGGAAGTGCTCGCCGGAAGCCCCGCCGACGCCGACGAGGTCGCCGAGCGCCTCGCCCGCCGCTTCGATCTGGCGTCCGAGGATGCCGGCGCGGCGATCGCTGCGCGCCTCTCGGAGCTGGAGGCGGCCGGCCTGGTGCGGCGGGGATGAGGCACCGGTTCGAGCTCCAGGTCGGCCCCGTCGCTTTCCGGGTCGGATCCGCCTGGGCCGGGCCCGTTGCCGCGCTCCGGCGCCTCTATGCCGGCTATCCGGCGCCGGCCGGGGCGTGCGACTTCACCGTGCGGCTCGAGCCCGAAAGGCCGTGGCGGCGGTGGCTCCGTCCGTCGGTCGCGATACGGGGCGACTACATGCTCCCCGACGCGGCGCCGCTGGCGCTCGCCCATGGCCTGCTCGCCGCCGAGATGGGAATGAACCTGCAAATGGCGCTCGGGCAGCGGCGCTTCCTCCTGCTGCACGGCGCGACTGTCGAGCGCGGCGGCCGGGCGCTGCTCCTCACCGGCCATTCCGGTTCGGGCAAGTCGACGCTGGCAGCCCTGCTCGGCGAGCGCGGATGGCGGCTGATGGGCGACGAATTCGCCTTGGTCGACCTCGCCGACGGGTGTTTCCATCCTTTCCCGCGGGTCGTCAGCCTCAAGAACCAGGCGTTGGCGCTGTTCGACGACGTCGCGGGGGAGCGGCTCGGGCCGGTGCTGCGCGGGACGCCGAAGGGCACGATCCGCCACCTTCGCCCCCGAAGCGAGGCGATCGCGCGGATGGACGAGCCGGCCGCGCCGCGGCTGATCCTGTTCCCCCGCTTCGGCCGCGACCTTGCCGCCGAAGCGCGGCCGGTGGGCGCCGCGGAAGTGTTCGTCCGGCTGACCCAGGCGTCGACCAACTACGTCACGCTGGGCGAGGTGGGTTTCGCCGCTCTGGCCGCGCTCGTCGCCGGCACGCCCGCTTCCGCGATCGACTATGCAAGCACCGAGGAGGCGGTCGGCCTGGTCGAGGCGTTGTGGGCGGCGTGAGCGACTCTCGCGCGCTCGTCCGCCTGCTCCGCGACCCGGCGGCGGCGCGCGAGGTGGAGGATTGGACCTCCCTGCTCGCGATCGCGCGGGCGGAATCGCTCGCCGGCACCCTCGCCATCCGGCTTCGCGGCGTGGCCGTCGCACCGCCCGTCGAGCGCCTGCTCGACGAGGCGCGGCAGGCGGCGGAGCGGCAGCGGACCGAGGCCTTGTGGGAGGCGGAGATGGCGCGGCGGGCGCTGGCACCGCTCGGCGTGCCCGTGATCCTCCTCAAGGGCACGGCCTATGCCGCAGCCGGCCTGCCGCCGGCGGAGGGGCGGTCGATCGGCGACCTGGACATCCTCGTGCCGCGAGATTCGCTGCCCCGCGTCGAGGCGGCGCTGTTGGCGGCGGGGTGGGAGTGGGTGAAGGAGGATCCCTATGACGACCTCTATTATCGCCGCTGGATGCACGAGCTGCCGCCGCTGATCCACCGCGAGCGCGACCGGATGATCGACGTCCACCACACCGTCCTGCCGCTCACCGCGAGGCCGAGGCCGGACGCGGGCGCGCTGGTGGCGGACAGCGTCGCGCTGGAGAGCGGCCTTCGAATCCTCGCCCCGGCCGACATGATCGTCCATGCGGCCGCCCATCTGTTCGCCGACGGAGACCTTGCCGGAGGGCTGCGCAACCTGTGGGACATCGACCGGCTCCTCCGCCGCTTCGGCGAGGCGCCGGATTTCTGGCCGGCGCTGCGCGAGCGCGCCAGGCACCACGGCCTCGAGGCCGCCGTGAGCCGCGCCGTGCGCCTCGCTTGTCGTCTCTACGCCACCCCGGCGCCGGGCGGCTGGCGCGGGCGGAAAGGCGCGGACGCCGCCTTTGAGGCGCGCCTCCTCGCCCGCGACGGCTGGGGCCGCGAGCGCCGCCCCCTTCTGCGGCTCGCTTTCTACGTCCGCTCCCACTGGCTGCGCATGCCGCCGCCGATGCTCGCGCGCCACCTCTGGACGAAGGCGAGGCGGTAGCCCCTATCGACATCAATCCGCAGGCCGACCCCTCCAATCCTCCCCTGGATTCCCGGGGGGGGGGAACCGCGCGAAGCGCGGTGGAGGGGTTCGTCGGCTCGGTAAACCCCTCCACCATGCTTCGCATGGTCCCCCTCCCCTGCAAACGCAGGGGAGGAGTTTGAAGAGGCCGGGCGGGCCGATGGTCGATACGGCCTGCCGCCCGGCTTCCGTCGGCGGGCGGCTGTGCTACGGACGGGCGATGGCAGGGGCGGCGGTTTCGGCGAGGGCGCGCGCCCCGGAGCATCTCGACACGCTCGACAGCCTGCGGGGCTTCGCCGCGATGGCGGTCTGCCTCTTCCACCTCACCGGGGACGGAATGCCCGGTTTCGTCCTGCCGCCGGCCCGCGCGCTGTTCTCCTGGGGCTGGGCGGGGGTGGACGTGTTCTTCGTCATCTCCGGCTTCGTCATCCCCTACGTGATGATGCGCGACGGCTACCGGCTGCGCGACTATGGCGGCTTCATCGGCCGGCGGCTTCTGCGCGTCGGGCCGCCGTCATGGGGCGTCGTCGCGGTCACCGCCGCCGCCTTCGTCGCGATCGACGCTCTGCGCGGCGGCGGAGCCTATTGGTCGGCGGATCTCAGCTGGCCGCGCCTCCTCCACAATCTCGCCTACACCATTCCCTTCACCGGCTACCTCTGGATCGACCCGGTCTTCTGGACGCTCGCCGTCGAGCTCCAATTCTATCTCCTCGTCGGCCAGGCCTTCCCGTTCGTCTTCGCGGGACGGTGGCGCTTCGTGGCGACCGCGTTCCTCCTCTGCGCGGCGCGCTACCTGCCGCTGCCGGCCGGATTGCTGTTCCTGTTGCACGCGCCGCTCTTCCTGATCGGCGGCGCCGCCCTCCTCCATCGCGAGGGGGCGATGAGCCGGCCCTTCTATCTCGGCCTCCTCCTCCTCCTCGTGGCGGCCGCCGCCTTCCAGGTCGGGCCGCTCCAGGCGGCCTTCGGCGGCGCCACCGCCCTCGCCATCTCGTTCGTTCCGATCCGCAGCCGCACCGGCGCCTTCTTCGGCCGCATCTCCTATTCCCTCTACCTCGTCCATTCCTTCGTCGGCGCGGCCGCCGCCCTGGTACTGGTGCGGCTCGTCCCGCCGACCGGGGCGCCGGCGAAGCTGGCGATCATCCTCGCCGCGGTCGCCGCAGCGATCCTCGCCGCCTGGCTCTACCATCGCTGGGTCGAGACCTTCTTCGTCGGCCTCGCCCGACGCACCTTCGGCCGGCGGCGCCCGTTCGAGGACCGCGACGTCCAGCCGCCCCTCTAGCCGCAACGCGGGGACACTCTGGTGACAGTCACGTGACTGTCACCAGAGTGTCCCCGCTGCGTCGAGGGAGGCGAGCCAGGCGAGCCGGCTTCGCTCGAGCGCGGCGAGCCGGCGCGAGGCCCAGCCGACGCGATAGGCCTCCGTCACCGGCTCGGCGCGCGTGTCGCAGTCGAGGAAATGGGCGGGGTGCGGCGGACGGCGCTCCGGCCTCAGCCGCCGCCGCACCGTCCGGGCGATGCGGAAGAGCAGCGTCGCCCCCGTGCCGCGCGGATCGAGCCCCAGCGCCCGGGCGACGAGCAGGGCGGCGCCCGCCCAGTCCCCGGCCAGAGCGCGGCTCTCGGCATAGCGGAAGGTCCGCGCCGCGCCGGCCCAGCGCACCGCCTCCGCCGGCACCTCGAAGCCTTCCTCCCGCACGGTGCGCTCGATGCTGCGCCAGGAGCGGTAGAGCCGGCCCTTGTCCGTCGAGGCGCCCTTGCCGGTGACGCGGTAGCCGACCAGCGCCTCGGGGACGCAGGCCACCTCCCAGCACCGCGCCACCTTGAGCTGGAGCAGCCAGTCCTCCGAACCGATCGCCTCCTCCTGCCCGAGTCGCTCGTCATAGCCGCCGACGCCGAGCGCCGCCTCGCGCAGCAGCAGCAGGCCGCTGCCGTTGCCGACGAAATTGCGCACCATGTGCTGGCAGAGCGCCCGGCCGTGGCATTCGTAGCGGGGCATGTAGCCGCTCGGCCGGCTTCGCGCGTCGATGATGGTCGAAAAGCAGTAGACGAAGCCCGGCGCGCTCGGCCGCCGCGCCGCGGCCTCCATCTGCTTCTCGATCTTGGTGGGGTGCCACAGGTCGTCGGCGTCGACCGGGGCGACCCAGCGGCCGCGCGCGGCGCTTATCCCCTCGTTCCTCGCCGCGGAGACGCCGCGATTGGCGGTCCGGATCAGCCGCAGGCGCGGATCGGTCCGCGCGAGCGCCTCGGCGATGGCGGCGGTGCCGTCGGTCGAGCCGTCGTCGACGACGATGATCTCCAGCGCCGGCCAGGTCTGCGCCGCCACCGACCGCAAGGTCTCGGCCAGCGTCGCCTCCGCATTGTAGGCCGGGACGACCGCCGAGACGAGCGCGGGAGCCTCAGCCAAGGTCGGCCAGCGCGTCGAGGAGCCCGTCGAAGGCGTGGATCACCGAGTCGGCGCCGAGCGCCTCGACGGGCCGGTCGGAGAAGCCGAAGCCCACCGCGACGAACGGCAGGGCGGCGGCGCGGGCGGTCTCCGCATCGACGATCGAATCGCCGACGAACGCCGCGCGCCCGCCTCCGGCGAGGCGTATCGCCTCATGGAGCGGCGCGGGGTCGGGCTTGCGGGCCGCCAGCGTGTCGCCGCCGACGACCGCGTCGAAGCGATCCTCCCAGCCGAGCGCCTCGAGCAGGAGACGGGTCAGCGCCTCCGGCTTGTTGGTGCACAGCGCCGCGCGCACACCCGCGCCGTTCAGGGCGTCGATCGCCTCCTCCGCCCCCGGATAGGGGCGGGTGCCGTCGCAGATGTGCGCGGCATAATAGTCGATGAGGAGGGGAAACCCCTCCTCGACCAGCGCTTCCGGCGCCTCGCCGCCGGTCGCCAGTCCGCGGCGGAGGAGGGCGCGGGCCCCGTGGCCGACGAGATGGCGGACCGAGGCGGCGGGCACTTCCGGCCGGCCCAGCAGGCGCAGCGCGTGGTTCAGCGAGGCGGCGAGGTCCGGGGCGGTGTCGGCAAGGGTGCCGTCGAGGTCGAAGGCGACGACGTCGAACGGGATCGGGCGCATGGCGAGGCACTGCACCGGCGGGAGTGGAAGTTTCAACCTTATCATGCAATGGGCCGCCGCATGACCGACACGAGGCCCGTCGCCGCCATAATCCTCGCCGCCGGCAAGGGCACGCGGATGAAGTCCGATCTCCACAAGGTCCTTCACCCGATCGCCGGGCGGCCGATGATCGGGCACCTGCTCGCCGCCGTGGACGCGCTGTCGCCGGCGCGCGTCGTCGTGGTCGTGGGCAGCGGCCGCGACCAGGTCGAGCCGGTGGTGGCGGCCGCCGGCGGCGTAGTCGCCGTCCAGGATCCGCAGCACGGCACCGCCCATGCGGTGGCGCAGGCGGAGGCGGCGCTCGAGGGGTTCGTGGGCGACGTCCTGATCCTCTACGGAGACACCCCCTTCGTCCGCACCGAGACGATGGCGCGGATGCTGGCGAGGCTTCGCGCCGCCGATTCCCCTGCCGCGGTGGTCGTCGGGTTCAGGCCGCCGGATGCGCTGCGTTACGGACGCATCGTCGCCCGGGCGGACGGCACGATCGACAAGATGGTCGAGCACAAGGACGCCACCGAGGCGGAGCGGGCCGTCGACCTGTGCAATTCGGGCCTCATGGCGTTACGCTCCGAGGACCTCTGGCCGCTGCTGGCGCGGGTCGGCAACGACAATGCGGCCGGCGAATATTACCTCCCCGACATCGTCATGCTCGCCGCCCTCGATGGCCGCGCCTCGGCGGTGATCGAAACCGACCCCGAGGAGGTGGCTGGGATCAACAGCCGCGCCGAGCTGGCGGACGTGGAGCTGGCCTGGCAGCGGCGCCGCCGCGCCGAGGCGATGGCGGAGGGCGTCTCGCTCCTCGCACCGGAGACGGTGTGGTTCTCCCACGACACCCGGATCGGCCGCGACACCCTGGTCGAGCCCAACGTGGTGTTCGGCCCCGGCGTCAGCATCGCCTCGGGGGTTCGGATCCGCGCGTTCAGCCATATCGAGGGGGCGACCATCGCCGCCGGCGCCGAGATCGGGCCGTTCGCCCGGCTCCGTCCCGGCAGCGAAGTGGGCGAGAAGGCGCGGATCGGCAATTTCGTCGAGACGAAGAAGGCGAAGCTCGGCCGCGGCGCGAAGGCGAACCATCTGAGCTATATCGGCGATGCCGAAGTGGGCGAGGGCGCCAATATCGGCGCCGGCACGATCACCTGCAATTATGACGGCTTCGGCAAATACCCGACCGCCATCGGCGCGGGCGCCTTCATCGGCTCCAACTCCGCCCTCGTCGCTCCGGTGGCGATCGGCGCCGGGGCGATCGTCGGCGCCGGCTCTGTGGTGACTCGCGACGTCGAGCCCGACGCGCTCGCGGTGGCGAGAGGCGCGCAGGAGGTGAAAGCCGGCTGGGCGAAGCGCTTCCGGGCGGCGATGACGGCTAAGAAGAAAACGGGTTGATCTGAAGCCTGCTTCGATACGCCGGTTCGACTTCGCTCACCGGCTACTCAGGATGAGCGGTTGTGCATTTCCGCTCATCCTGAGTAGGGACTGAGCGAAGGCGAAGGCCCGTATCGAAGGACAGGCTCGGTCCGGACCAGACAAGGAATGTAGCATATCATGTGCGGAATCATCGGCATCCTCGGTCGCGAAGAAGTGTCCGACCGGCTGCTCCAGGGGCTGCGGCGGCTCGAATATCGCGGCTACGATTCCGCCGGCATCTGCACCGTCGTCGACGGCCGGCTCGAGCGGCGCCGGGCCGAGGGGAAGCTCGATAACCTCGCCCGCGAGCTTGCGCGCGATCCGCTGCCCGGCACGGTCGGCATCGCCCATACCCGCTGGGCGACGCACGGCGCTCCGACGCTGGGCAACGCCCACCCGCACATCGTCGACGGGGTCGCCCTCGTCCACAACGGCATCATCGAGAATTTCCGGCCGCTGCGCGAGGAGATGCTGGCGGAGGGCCGGACGTTCGAGAGCGAGACCGACAGCGAGGTCGTCGCCCACCTGATCGACCACCAGCTCAAGCAGGGGAAGGACCCGCGGGCGGCCGTCGCCGCCGTGCTCCCCCGCCTCCACGGCGCCTTCGCAATCACCATCCTGTTCCGCGACCATCCGGACCTGCTGATCGGCGCGCGCATGGGAGCCCCGCTCACCGTCGGCTACGGCGAGGGCGAGACCTATCTCGGCTCCGACGCGCTGGCGCTCGCCGGCCTCACCCAGCGCATCGCCTATCTCGACGAGGGCGACTGGGCGGTGCTCACACGCGACGGCGCCACCATCTTCAACCGAGCGAACGAGGAGGTGACCCGGCCCGTCGTCACGTCCGGCGCCTCCGCGGCGGCGGTCGAGAAGGGCAATCACCGCCATTACATGCAGAAGGAGATATTCGAGCAGCCGATCGTCGTCGCGCAGACCCTCTCCTCCTATCTGCGCCCCTACGAGCGCAAGGTGGCGCTGCCCGACATCGACTGGTCGTTCGCCGACGTGCCGCGGATCACCATCGTCGCCTGCGGCACCAGCTTCTACGCCGGCATGGTCGCCAAATATTGGTTCGAGCAGTTCGCGCGAGTCCCCGTCGAGCTCGATATCGCCTCCGAGTTCCGCTACCGCGAGCCGGTGCTGGAGAAAGGCGGCCTCGCCCTCTTCATCTCGCAATCGGGGGAGACGGCCGACACGCTCGCCGCCCTCCGCCATGCCCGCAGCGAAGGCCAGCGCATCGCCGTCGTCGTCAACGTGCCGACCAGCTCGATGGCGCGCGAGGCGGACCTGCTCCTCCCCACCCACGCCGGGCCGGAGGTGGGAGTCGCCTCGACCAAGGCCTTCACCTGCCAGCTCGCCGTGCTCGCCGCCCTCGCCGCCAAGATCGCTCGGGACAAGGGCCGCCTGGGCGAGGAAGAGGAGCGCGAGATCGTCGAGCACCTCTCCGAGGCGCCGGCGGCGATGAACGCGGCCCTCGACCATGACGAGGAGATCGAGCGGATGGCGCCGCTCATCGCCCGCGCCCGCGACGTCCTCTATCTCGGTCGCGGCGCCGATTATCCGCTGGCGATGGAAGGGGCGCTGAAACTCAAGGAGATCAGCTACATCCACGCCGAGGGCTATGCCGCCGGCGAGATGAAGCACGGGCCGATCGCGCTGATCGACGACAATGTGCCGGTCATCGTGCTCGCCCCCTCCGGGCCGCTGTTCGAGAAGACGGTGTCCAACATGCAGGAGGTGCAGGCGCGCGGCGGGCGGGTCGTCCTCATCTCCGACGCCGAGGGGCTCAGGTCGGCGGCCGACGAGCGGCTGCTGGCGCGCATCGAGATGCCCAGGGTCCACCCGCTGATCGCGCCGCTCGTCTACGCCATCCCGGTCCAGCTCCTCGCCTATCACGTCGCCGTCGCCAAAGGCACCGACGTCGACCAGCCCCGCAACCTCGCCAAATCGGTGACGGTCGAATAGGGGCGGCGCACCGGCTCCGGCAGCGAGACGCCTGTTTCGTCGGCTGCGGGCGAACGATGCCGATCGCCTTCAGGAGTTCCGCCCGAAGGCGCGGCCCGATGGGCCTCGTTCACCGGACGGTGATCCGATCATGCTCGAATTGGACGGCCTTGTTCAAAAGTCACATCATTGCGTGATCTTGTGAATATTGAACGCCGTCGTTTTTGAAGTTGAGTAAGGGGAACATAACTGGTACGGAGACGTATCAGTGGAGGACGAGGTGATCTCGATCCATTGTCCTTTGTATGAAAACCCGGACCTACAGGCGAGTATATTCAGTGCACCGCGGTGAAGACATGTCGTATGTTGATGCGAACCCGTTGGGAGTGGGTGGTGTTCCCGGGATAGACGGTCCAGAAGATCGATCGACCGGATCGTCGGCCACGAGGAATATATGCGAGCTTCTCGAAACAGCCTGCCGGACGATCTCCACTGTTTCGACGGAGCTTTCGAGGCTTCAGGTCGGCCCAGGATGCATTGAGGCTTCACAGGATTCCGACCATTCCGTCTCGGCGGCGGCCGCCGCGGAACTTACCGCCCGGTCGCTGGCGCGGTGGGAGCGGCAGCGCGAGACATGCCTCCCGTCGCGAAGGTTTCCGCCGGGCGCCTGGAACGTCCTGCTCGACCTCTACATTGCCGGCGTCGACGGCCGGACCGTCTCGCTCACCAGCGCGTCGCTCGCGACGGGCCTGCCGGTCTCGACCGGGTTGCGCCTGATCCACGATCTTGAACGCCAAGGCCACCTGATCCGGCGAAAGGACGCGCGCGACTCCCGCCGGTACCTGGTCGACCTTTCCGACGGCTGCCGGGACATGGTCACCCGGCTGTTGCTCCACTCTCCCTGGGCCAGGCCCGACAGCCGGTCGGCCGGGAGAAGCGCCGGGCGTCAGGACTCGTCGGCGGGAGGGCATTCCCCGGCCGGATCGTAAGCGAGGGTGCCGAGATCCCGCAGGGCCCGGCGCGCGCCCTCGCGCAGCATCGCCGCATCGGATCGCGCCAGGCGCCGCAACAGCGCCACGGTCCGGCACTCGCTGATATTCCCTTTGACGCCGAGCGCGAGGGCCCGCGCCGCGGGCGGCTGACGCTCCGCCGACGTGCCCCGCGGATATTCGCCGAGCGCGGGAGCGGCCCGCGGCAGGCGTAGATAGGGGTCGTGCCGGTCGCGTTCCTCCGCGGCGTCCTCCGCATAGGCGCCGAGGATCGCGGAGGCCGCCTTGGCCCCCGCGGGAAGGTCGTGCCGGGTCCCGGGCGCTTCCCCGGAATAGGCCGCCGTGAAAAGGAGGAGCACGACCAGCTCGTCGTCACTTCGCGCCGCGGGAACGGCCTCGGGCGGAAGGAGCGCCGCCCTCCCGGGCGCGAGCCACCGCTCGGCCGGTCGCGCGATCCGGACGTGCGCCGCGTCGGGGGCGAGTTCACCGGCGCGGGCCATGGCTCTGTCGAGCCGTGCCTCCGCCGCGGCGGGATCGGGGCGCCCCGCGGCCGCCGCCGGGTCCGTCGCCGCGAAGGCCAGCGGGCAGAGTGCCACGAAGACCGGGATGACGAGGCGGCGCGTGCGCTTGCTCATGGGACGCCGATCCTAGGCGCCGGTGCCGGTGCGTCAAGACGACGCGCGCGCCGATGCCGCCAGATCGGCGGGCTAAATCGGGATCGTCTCGCCTCGCCTCTTCGAAGGTCCCGTTTATCCTGCACGAGCCTCGGCGGGGTTTCGCGGGGGCGATTCAAACCGTGCCTTGGGCACATGCAGAGGAGGTGCAGATGCGAGCAATGTCGGATCGCGAGCTTGAGCTCGTCATCGGGGGGTATAGCGAGGTCCCGCCCGAGGATTACTACTCGGCGACTTCGGACGGGTCGGCGGACGGCTATGACGTGACGCTGACCAACTATGTCGATCAGTCCACGGTCGACCAGGCCGCGGCCAATGCCGACACGATGAGCAGCGAAGACTTCGCGAGCTACGCGACGGAATCCGCGAGCAGCCTGGGGGTGAACATCGGCGGCGGCGTCACCGTCACGCCGATCATCACCCATCCGCTGAACCCGGACAAGCGCACCTACAAGCTCAAGTTCTCGGTGCCTTGCTAGGAACGGTGCCGGCGCTTCGCGGAGCGCCGGCACTCCGGAGGTCGGCGTGATCGCATCTGCATCCCATCAGCCCGCGGGTCGGGCCCGGCGCCCCGTCGCGGAGGGCGGCGCGCTCGCAGGAATGGACGAGGCCCCGGGGGTCGTCGTCCGAGGCCTGTCGATCCTGGCGATGCTTCCCTTCCGGGCGCGGCGCCTGGCGCTCCGCGCCCTGTTCGGGGTCATGGACCTTTTCGGCCTGGTGTCCATCGAAGCGGCCGACGTGGAGCGGATCGCCTCGCTGCTGCATGCGCCCCGCAAGGCGGCCAGGCGCATCGCCCGGCAGAACGCCTTCGTCACGAGCCTCTTCCACCTCGAGGCCTTCGCCCTGTCGCGCCGCCCGGTGCGCGGGCTCGTCGCCGACTGCGCCCATGTCGCGACCGACGGGGACGCCCTGCTCCGGTGGGCGGCCGGGCAGCCGGCCATCATCATCGGCGGCCTTCATACGGGCGCCTACCCGTCCGCCCTCGCGTGGATGCTGCGACGCTACTTCTCCGGCCGCAGGATAACCATCCTTCGAAGCAAGCCGCCGGGGGTCGAGGAGGAGCGGGCGATGGCGAGGCTGGCGCAGATCGGAGTCGAGGTGAGGCTCCTCTACGTCGGCGCCCGGGATTCGGCCGTCGAAATCCTGCGCGAGCAGCGGCGCGGCGGCGTGTTCGTCATGCTCCTCGATCTGCCGGGGTCCTACGGCCGTCCGGCGGCCGTCGAGATCCTGTGGCGGCGGGCCAGCATTGCGGCGGGCATAGCCGACGTCTCCGCCCTCTGCCGCTGTCCCTTTCTCCTCTTCCGGGTGGAGAGCGGGCTCCGCCGCGACCTCATCCATGTCGAGGCCGTCCGCGAGGTGCCGAAGGCCGACGAGGGGTCGCGCGCGGCGGTCGCGGCGGTCATCGCGCGCTTCCTGACGCGCGCTCTCCTCGAGGCGCCCGCCCAATGGCTCTTCTGGTGCCGCGCCGGCGAGTTCTTCGGGAAGGCACGTCGATGATGATGGGGAAGATCGCGCGGCCCGTCGACGCCGATGCGCCGGATGCCCCGATCCTGCTGGCGCAGCCGGTGGTTCACGGCGTCGTCAGCACGCTCCTCCTGTGTCTGCTCGGCGCGGCCCTCCTTTTCGGCATGGTCGGAACCTATACGCGCCAGGAGACGGTGCAGGGGGAGACGGTCGCGGAGGGCGATCTCAGCACCGTCGCCAGCGAAGAGCCGGGGACGGTTGCGCAGGTCTTCGTCCGGCTCGGGGATTCGGTGAAGGCCGGGCAGGTGCTCGCGTCGCTGCAGCCCCCGCCCGTGGTCGCCAGGAGCGGCAATTACGCCGAGATGAGCATCGAGCGCCTTCGCCAGTCCAAGGCCAATCTCGACCTCCAGATCCGGGACCTCCAGCGGGCGAGCGGCGAGATAGGCGCCCAGCTCCGGGCGGTGGACGACAATGCCCGCGCCTCGCTCTCCTACGCGGCCGCCAATCGCCGCGCGTCCCGCGACATGAAGGCCATTGCGGAAGCGCAGCTCGAGGGCGTCGAAACGCTCGCCAGGCGCGGCTTCGCCTCGAGGAACACGGTCGCGCAGTTCAAGGCTTCGGCACTCCAGCTCGACCAGGCGCTCGCCAATGCGGACCTCACCGCCGCCGAGATCGGCCGGGCGAGGGACGACCGCACCGTCTCGCTCAGCTCCGAGCTGCGCTCCTCCCGGCAGGCGCTGCTCCAATTGTCCAGCCAGCGCCTTCAGATCGAGACCCAGATACAGGCGATCCAGGCGCAGGAGGAGCTTCGGATCGTGGCGCCGGCGGACGGGGTGGTCCAGGCGATCGCCGTCCGCCGCGGCCAGCGGATCGACCCGGGCGACCGGCTCTTCGTCGTGGCGAAGCGCGACGCGCGGATCGCCATCGCCCTCAAGGTGCCCTCGAGCGCGATCGGATTCATCGACCCGGGCCAGCGGGTCGTGCTGAAATACGATGCCTTCCCCTACCAGGTGTTCGGCCTCCAATACGGAACCGTCGTCTCGGCCCAGAAGGTCGCGATCGACAATCCGTCCGCCCCGGCGGCCGCGCCTCGCCCGGGGCAGACGCCGCAGAAGCATTATCTCGTCGAGGTGAGGCCCGACTCCGGCGTCGTCCGCGGCAACGGGCAGGCACGCAAGCTGCTCGTCGGCATGCAGCTCACCGCCGAGGTCGCGCTCGAGAAGCACAGGCTGATCAGCTGGTTCCTGGAGCCCCTGCTGGCGCTGAAGGGGCGGGTGGGATGAACCTCTTCCATCAGATCCGCCGGCGCCTGCCGATGGTGATGCAGGACGCCAACGGCGAATGCGGCCTCGCCTGCATCGCGATGATCGCGCAATGGTACGGCCACCGGCTCGATCTGCCCTATCTTCGCTCGGCCTTTCCGGCGACGCGCCAGGGGCTCAGCCTCGCAAGCCTGGCCCAGGTGGCGGACCGGTTGAAGTTCAACGCCCGCGGCTATGTCGTCGACGACGTGCAGTCGCTGTCGAGGGCGCACCTCCCGGCCATCGTCCACTGGGACGGGAACCACTTCGTCGTCCTTCGGTCGGTGCGCGGCGACCGCTACGTCGTCCACAATCCCGCCGGCGGCGTGCGCACCTACCGCCGCGCCGAGTTCGCCCAGCATTTCACCGGCCGGCTCCTCGAGCTGACGCCCAGCAGCACATTCTCGGCGATCGTCCGGGAGCGGAAATATACGTTGCGCCGAATACTCGAGCTCACCGAGGGGCTGCAGCGGTCGCTGCTCCAGGTCTGCGCGGTCGGCGTGACCGGCAGCCTCGTCGGCATGCTCGTTCCGGTCCTCATCCAGGTGGCGCTCGACTCGGTGGTGCCCAAGGGAGACGTGGACCTTCTCGGCCTCCTTGCAGGCGCCATGTTCCTGGTTTCCCTGACGACGGCCGTCACCGATTGGCTGCGCAAGCGAATCACACTCAACGCCGGGAGCGCCTTCTTCGCCCAGCTGACCCGCAATGCGGTGGCGCATCTGTTTCGCCTTCCCTTGAGCTATTTCGAAACCCGGCACCCGGGCGACATCGCGACCCGGCTCGATTCCGTCCGCTATCTAAGCGCGATCGTCACCAACTCGACCGCAAGCATCGTCGTCGACGGATCGATGCTGCTCCTCTCGGGCACGCTCATGTTCGTCTACGCGCCCGAGCTGGCGCTGATCGTGACCGCGGTGTTCCTGGCGGTGATCCTGGTGCGGTTGCTGCTCTATCCCTCGATCCGGCGCCACGCCGGCAAGGCGCTCAAGGAGAAGAGCGAAGAGCATTCCCGTCTCTTCGACCACATTCGCGCCGTCGCCGCCCTCAAGACCGCCAACGCGACTCGCGACTCCACCGCGCGCTGGTACGAGCGCCTCATCCACTTCGTGAACGCGGACTTCCGGACTCATTGCATAGAAGCCAACGCGCTGCTGATCGTGGAGATCTTCACCGCCCTCGGCACGGCGCTGACGCTCTATTTCGGCGTCCTCGCGGTGATCACCCAGGCGATGTCGGTGGGCATGCTCTACGCCTTCCTCACCTACCGGGCGATGTTCTTCGAGCGGATCGACAAGATCGTCTCGGTGATGACCGAGGTGGCGATGCTCGGCCAGAACCTCATGCGGCTGCGCGACTTTCTGGAGGTGGACGTCGAAGACGGAGGCCTCGCGATCCAGCGCTCGGTCCGCCGCGGCCTGGAGCTTCGCGGCGTCGAGTTCCGGGCCGGATTTGCGGACCGGCCGATCCTCAAGGACATCGACGTCGCAATTCCCTTCTCGTCCGGGGCGATGATCGCGATCGAGGGACCGTCCGGGTCCGGCAAGACGACGCTGCTCAAGGTGATGGCCGGCCTCTACGCCCCGACGGGCGGTCAGCTCCTCGTCGACGGAACGCCGCTCGGCACCTGGGGCCGGGGCGCCTATCGCGACAATATCGGGCTCCTCCTCGGCACCGACAAGCTGGTCCGGGGGAGCATTCTCGAGAACGTCACCGCCTTCAGTCAGGAGCCGGATTCGGCGCGGGCGGAGGCGGCGCTGCGGATATGCTGCCTGGACGACGTCGTCGACCAGCTGCCGCGACAGATGGCGAGCGTGGTCAGCGAGGAGAATGGAGTCCTTTCCAGCGGCCAGCGGCGACGCCTCATGCTCGCGCGGGCCGTCTACCGGGAAGCGGGGCTGCTCCTCCTCGACGAGGTGACGTCGAACCTCGACGCGGAGACGACGCGGCGACTGCTTGCGAACCTCGGCGATCTCGACGCGACGAAGGTCCTCACCACGCACGACCCGGTCGTCCTGGAGCATTGCAGCCGGGTGCTGCGCATGAGCGAGGGCGTCCTCGGCGAACCGGACCCTCGGGTCGAGGTCTGGGCATAGCGGTGAAGGGGAGTGAGCGATGAGCAGCGAAGCGGAACTTCAGATCCTCGACGTGATCCGGGAAAGGGTCGACATGGCGGACGTCGGGCGGCACACGCCGATCGGAAGCCTGGGGCTCGATTCCCTGGGCTTCGTCGAGCTGATCTTCGACCTGGAAGAGCGGTTCGGGGTCGAATTGTCCTTCGACTTCACGGTCCTTCGCGACCGGGGTCAGGAGATGACCGTCGGCGACGTGATGGATCAGGTTCGAACCAGCCTCGAGACCAAGGCCGAGGCCGCGTGAGGCGGGTGGTCATCACCGGCCTGGGCTGCGTGACGGCCGCCGGCAGCGACGTCGCCTCGACCTGGGCCGACGTGATGGCGGGCCGCCACAGCTTCGCAAGACACGGCGACCTCGAAGCGCTCGGCTACGCTCGCGCGGTGGCACGTCCGCGCGACTTCAGCGCCGCTCAGCTGATCGGCAAGCGCGCGCCCTCGCTCGACCCCACCGCCCATTATGCCATCGCCGCCTCCAGGGAGGCGGCCTCGCAGGCCCGGCTGTCGGATGCCGACCCGGAGCGCGTGGGCTGCTTCATCGGCTCCGGCGGCGGCCCCCAGGTCACCGCCGACGAGACGGCACGGCGCCTCTATCTTGAGGGGCGCAACCGGGTCCCACCGATGACCCTTCCCAAGGCGATGCTCAGCGGCCTCGCCAGCCAGGTCGCGCTCGAGCACGGCATCAAGGGGCCGGTCCAGCTCGTCTCGAGCGCTTGCGCCTCGTCGGCCCACGCCATCGGGCTGGCCATGCAGCAGATCCGCCACGGTTATGCGGATGTCGTGCTTGCCGGCGGGGCAGAAGCCTATTTCGTCAAGGGCGCCCTCGCCGCCTGGGACGCGCTGCCGGTGCTGGCCTCGGAAATCTGTCGGCCCTTCTCGATCGGGCGCTCCGGGCTGACGCTCGGCGAGGGCGCCGCCATGGTGGTGCTGGAAGAGGCGGATCATGCCGCCCGGCGCGGCGTCCCGGCCATCGCCCGCCTCGCGGGGTTCGGCAGCTCCTCCGATGCCGGATCGATCACCGCGCCCGACGTGGACGGGATGGTACGGGCGATGCGGCAGGCGATCGCCGACGCCGGTCTCCACCCCGACGAAGTCGACCATGTCAACGCCCACGGGACGGGGACGATCGCCAACGACGTCAGCGAAGGCGCGGCGCTGCTGCGCGTGTTCGGCTCCCGCCTCGACGCCGTCTCCGTTACGGCGAGCAAATCCGTGCTCGGCCACATGATGGGGACGTCGGGGGCGGTCGAGCTGATCGTCGCGGCGAAGTCGATCGAGTCCCAATTCATCCCGCCGACCGCCAATTTCCTCGGGCGCGATCCCGACTGTCCGGTGGATTGCGTGCCGAACCAGGGGCGGCCGGCCCGGCTGCGCGCGGTCGTCTCGAACTCCTTCGCCTTCGGGGGCCTCAACGCCGCCCTGGTCGCGTGCCATGCCTGACGCGCTCGCCCGCTTCCTCAGCGACGGCGGGCGCGCGGCCGAGCCGGCGATCAAGAGCGGATTGCCGGTCTTCGCCGCGCCCCTCGGGGAGGAGACGACGCTCAACAGCTCGCCCTACATCATGTCGCTCCAGCGCGTCGCGCGGGCGTTCGGCCGGACGTCGCGGCGCCGGGGCCTCCTGGATGCGCTGCGCGGTGCGCTCGCCCGTGCCGCGGCCCTCGGCGTGGACTCGAGGATGATCCTGCTCGGCGGCAGCTTCGTCCACTCGGAGGCGGAGCCTTCCGACATAGACGGGCTCCTCTTCTACGCGCTTCCGGAGCAGCGAAGCGAGGCGGGGCTGCACCGGTGGCGCCGGGAGCTGGCGGGCCAGCCGCTCGACCTGCAATTCTGCCCCGTCGACGTCGATCCGCTCGTCCTCGTCAAGCGCGCCATCTTCTTCTCGAACCACTTCAGCTACGATCGGCAGGCGCAGGGGCTGATCCGCGGCACGGTCCTGGTTCCGCTCGCGATCGAGGAGGGAAGGGCGGCATGATCGGCCCGGTGCCGGAGCGGGGCCGAGACGCGGCGCGGCGCGACTCGGGGGTGCCGCTTCCTTTCCTCGCGCCTTTTGCGAGGCCCGAAATGGGCCGAAGCAGCCCCCACCGCCTCGGCTGGGGCGAGCTGGAGGAGCGTTTCGGCAAGGGCGAGCGGCGCCGCGCCTTGCTGTCCGCCCTTCGGGAGCGCCTGGAGCGCTTCTCCGCCGCCGGAGCCAGGGTGGACTGCGTCCTCATCGGCGGCAGCTTCGCCGACTCAGGCCGCGCGCCGCGCGATCTCGACGGCCTCGTCCTCTATTCGGTCGAGGACGCGGCGCGCTTCGGCGCGGCGATGGAGGCATGCCTTGGGCCCTCGACGGGCGGTGCGGACCTTCGATATCTCCCCGCGGACGCCGACCCCGTCCTGGTGGTGAAGATGATCTCCTTTTTCACGTTGCTCTACGCGGGGTTCGACGGCGATACTTGCCGCCGGCGCTCCGCCTTCATCCTCGTTCCGCCCTTTTGCAGAAATGGAGAATGTCCGAAATGAAGACCATCGTGGTGAAAATCGCCGTCGTGGGGACGACGGCCCTGCTCGCGGCTCCCGCGCTCGCGCAGGAGGGGTCGCCGTCCGGCCCGTATCTCGGCGTCGGCGTGACGGCCGTCGACCACCATTTCGTGCTCGAGGAGACGACCGGATCGACGACGACGCGCCGCAACGTCACCCAATGGGGGGTCGGAGGCGCCGCTTTCGCCGGCTATAACGGGCGGATCGGCCGCTCCTTGATCGCCGGCGTCGAGGGCGCCTATCTCTTCGGCGGCAAGACGGCGGCCACGCGGACGAGCGGCGGCGCCCCGGTGGGCTTCGATCCACGTTGGGGGTTCAGCGTCGCGGCCCGGCTCGGCTACGAGGTCGCTCCCGGCACGCTCGTCTACGTGAAAGGCGGTTACGGCGAGCACCATTACCGCCTCGTGCTCCCCGCCGGCGCGAGCTCCGGCGATTCGACGACGGCGAGCTTCGTCCTGGGCGGCGGCGTCGAGCACCGGATCGGCCGCAATCTCTCCGCCAGGCTCGAGTTCGAGCATCTCGACGGCAGCCGCAACCAATTCATGCTCGGCTTTCCGATCCGCTTCTGAGCCGAAGCTGGGGAAGGTAATGCCTCCGTCGCTCCGCCTGCTGCTCACCGCCGCGATCCTCGTCGCCATCCCGGCGGGGGGCGCGACGGGGCCGATCCGCGACCGTCTCTTCCCGGTCGACCAGGGATGGCCGGAGCCCGGCGCCTGGAAAGGCCCGGCGCCGGCCCAGATCGCCTTCCGCACCGGCGACGGGCGGGAGCTGCACTCCTGGCTGTGGCGCGGGAGATCGGACCGGCTCATCGTCTTCTTCCACGGCAACGGCGGCAACCAGACGATCGCCGCGCACTGGATCGAGCCCCTCGCCGCGGGCGGCGACACGGTGCTGGTGGCATCCTATGCCGGCTATGGCGGCAATCCGGGCAAGCCGTCGGAGAAGATGCTCGTCGCCGACGGCGAGGCGGCGTTGGATTATGCCAAGGGGCTGGGCTTCTCGCCGGAGCAGACCGTCCTCGTCGGCTATTCGCTGGGCGCCGCCGTCGCCCTCGAGCTGGCGTCGCGCCGCGAGGTGGCGGGCGTGGTGACGATCGGCGCCTTCACGTCCCTGCGGGACCTCGTGCCGGGGGCGGTCCGTTGGATGGTGACCGACAGGTTCGACAATGTCGCGGCGGTGAAGAGCCTCACCGTTCCCGTCGTCCTGTTCCAGGGAGATTCCGACGAGGTCGTCCCCTACCGGCAGGGATGCAGGCTCTACCTGAGCGCCTCCGGCGCCAAGCGCTTCGTGACCATGCGCGGAACGCCCCATCGTCCCGACATGGAGAGGCTTGCCCCCTACCTGCAACGGGCGGCCGCGGCCCTGCGCGAGCGGCGCATCGAGGCCATCGACTTTGCGGATCCCGGCGGCGACGAGCCGATCGGCTGCCGTCGTTCGTCGAACTAGCGCCCGATCGTTTTTAGCGGAGACACGGCGTGAGGAGGCGCTAGGGTGAGGCGATGTCGGGATCGCTGCCGGTGCCGGAGGAGAGCGGCCGCGAGGCGGTGGTGCTTTATGCGCTGACGGGGGCGGCGGGCGGCCTTGTCGAGGCGGCGCTCGCGCGGCTCCCCGAAAGCGAGCGGGCGCAGGCGGCGCGGTTCCGCTGGCCCGAGGACCGGCGCGATTTTGCCCTCGCCCACCTGCTGCTGCGGCATTGCCTCGAGCGCTCCACGGGGCGCCGGAAGGTCTCGTTGGCCGTCGGCGAGTTCGGCAAGCCGGACCTGGAGCCGGCGCACGGCGACCCTCCGCTTCGCTTCAACATCAGCCACGCCCGCGGCTGCGTCGCCTGCGCCCTGGTGCGCGGCGGCGAGATCGGCGTCGACGTCGAGGATGCGGCGCAGGCCGGCCCCCGCCACGAGGTCGCCGAGAGCGTCTTTTCGGACGAGGAGCGCCGCCTCCTCGCCGGGCTGGACGAGGCCCGGCGGCGCGAGGCGTTCGTCGCGATGTGGACGATGAAGGAAGCGGTGATCAAGGCGGACGGCCGCGGCCTCGGCATGAAGCTGCAGGGCTTCAGCGTCGATCCGGACCGCTGCCGGCTGCGCTTCGAGGGCGAAGGGGAGGCGAGCGGCTGGCGCCTCGCCCGGCATGACGTCGAGACTTTCAGGCTCGCCGTCGCGTTGAAGGGCGCGCGCCTCCCCGAGCATGTGCTCTGGGAGCGGGTGGAATTGGCGGGATTGCTGGACCGGCGCGGTCGGCGATGAGGTTCGCCCACTTCCGTTCGGGCCGAGCCTGTCGAAGCCCCTTCCTTCTGCCTTGCGAAAAGGGAAGGAAAGCCCTTCGACAGGCTCAGGGCGAACGGTGCGGGCGATCCGATCCAATCCCTCATCGCTTTAGTGGGCCTCGCCCATCCCCGACGATCGTGCAGCCGTAGGCAGGCCGCGGCGCGGCTCTCGGCGAGACGGGCGCCGCGGCGAAGGCCGGCCGCGGGTTGACCCGCCGGAGGGCGCCTGCCACGGAAATGGCTGCGAGGTGGAAAGAGAATGGGCGAGGGCGATCCCGTCATGAGCAGGTCAACGCCCCCCGTCGTCCCCGGGACCGGGGCCGGCAAGCTGTGGCGCGAGGCGAAGGGCTTCTTCTGGCTGATCGCGGCCGTGCTCGCCTTCCACAGCTTCGTCGCCAAGCCCTTCTACATACCGTCGGAATCAATGATGCCGGGGCTCATCAAGGGCGACCGGCTGATCGTCACCAAATTCCCCTACGGCTGGTCCTGGGTGTCGCTGTCCCTGCCGTTCGTTCCCGAAATGCCCGGCCGGGTGTTCGGGCGGACGCCGCGGCGCGGCGATATCGTCATCCTCACCCCGGCGGGGCGGCGGTCCGAGGACTGGATCAAGCGAGTCATCGGGCTTCCGGGCGATATTGTCGCGGTGCGAGACGGCCAGGTGATCCTGAACGGCCGTCCGGTCCCGCGGGAGGCCGCGCCTCCGGCGCTGCTTCCGATCGACGCCAATCTCGGCTGCGCCGGGAACGGCCCCTCCGCTCGGACGGTCCAGATCCGCGGCAAGCCTTTCTGCCGGCTGCCCGTCTTCCGCGAGACGCTGCCGGATGGGCGGAGCTACGACACGCTCGATACGGCAAGCGGGTCGCCGGGGGACGATTTCGCGCCGGTCCGGGTGCCGGCCGGGCGGGTCTTCCTGATGGGAGACAATCGCGACAACAGCCTCGACAGCCGTTTCGGCGGCGAGGTCGGCGGCCTCGGCGGGCCGGTGCCGCTCGAGAATGTCGGCGGCCGGGCCGAGTTCATCACCTTCTCGCTCGACGGCAGCGCGAGCCTGCTCAATCCCGTCTCCTGGTTCAGGTCCCTCCGCCACGGCCGCGCCGGGACGAGCCTTCACCCTCGCCAGGCCGCGCCGGCGCGCTGACCGGGCGCGCGGCGCGCACCCGGCAGCACTCCAGGAAACCGGCGCTTCAGAGAAGGCCGGCGGCGCGCAGCTGCATCTGCCGCAGGAGCAAGGCCTGGTAGATGGCCGGGTTGGCATAAAGCCAGGCCATGAGCTGCTGCTGCTGCAGCCACGGCGAGGGCGCCGCCTGCGGAGGAATCTGGCTCGCTATCCCGCCCGCCGCGGCGCCGGTCGAGGCCCCCGTCGAGGCGACCGGCGCGGGGGCGGCCGCGGCCGCGCCTTCGCCGGCCGGCTGCCCGACCGGCAGTCCCGACGCGGTCGGCACGCCCGCTCCGCCGCGCAGTGGGTCGGCGACGGCGGGCGTCGCCGAGCTGCGCAGCACCTCCCACAACGCGGCGAGCCGCTGCTGGCGCGGCCGCCCCCGCAGCTCCGGATGGTGGGCGAGCAGCAGCGCCACCAGACCGGTGACGTGGGGCGTCGCCATCGATGTGCCGTCCCACGCGGCATAGCCGCCCGGCACCGTCGAGACGATCGCCACGCCGGGGCCGCTCAGCCGCACCTGCGGCCCGAAGCAGCTGAACTTTGCGGCGAACAGGCCCTCCGGGCCGACGCCGCCCGGCCCGACGGTGAGGGCATGATAGCTGTCCGGCGGGAACTGGCCGGCCTGACCTATCGCCGCGACGGTGATCGCTTCCGGCAGGATCCCGGGGAACTGCACCGGGCCGGACGAATTGCCGGCGGCGACGATGCAGGCGATGCCGCTCTCCGCCGCCGCCCGGAGCTTCTGCGCGACGAGTTCGGAAGGCTGGTCGCTGCCGAGGCTCATGTTGACGACGTCGACCTCCTTCTCGATCGCCATGTCGAGCGCCTCGATCAGGTCGCTGAAGCGGCCGCCGGGGAACACCTTGAAGGCGTGGATCTCGGCGGCCGGCGCGAAGCCGGTGATGCCGGCCTGGACGTTGCTGCGCGCCCCGATGATTCCGGCGCAGTGGGTGCCGTGCGACATTTCGTCGTTGGTCCAGCCCTTGCCCCCGTCGTCGGTGACGAGGTCCGCGCCGTCGACCACGTGACGGAGCTGCGGGTGGCTGTTGTCGCAGCCCGAGTCGATGATCGCTACCTTGATCCCCTTGCCGCGCTCGGCCTCGGTGATCCGCTCCAGCCCCATCAGCCGCTGCCCCCAGCCGACCATCCCCTTCTTGGGAAAGCCTTCGAACGTGTCCGACAGCGCCTTGAGCTCGACGAGGTTCGGCGTGCCTTCGTTGAACTGGGGCCGCATGATGAAGCGGTCCCAGAAATTCGCGGCGGGCTTCACGTAGACCGCGCGGATGGAATCCACCCCGCCCCCCGCAACGGTGACGGTGGCGAGGCCGGCGGCGTCGGTCTTGCCCTGAGCGGGAAAGGCCTGGCCGTAGACGGTGACGGCGGCGTTCGGGATCCCCTTGCCCTTGGCGTCGACCGCCTTGACCGTGACCTCCACGCTGACCCCGGTCGCGACCGGCAGGGCCGCCTGCGCGTCCAGCATTGAGAAGCTCGGCAGCTCCTCGTGATGGTGCAACAGGTCGTCATGCTCGACGATGACGTCCGGCGGAGCGTTGGCGCGCAGCGTCTCGCCTTTTTCCAGCGGCATCTCGGCGACGAGGATCTCGTGGGCCGGGCCTCCGGCGCTCATCAGGCCGAAGGTGCGGGATTTCAGCCGCCGCAGCACGTTGACGCCGTCCATCCCCTCCAGCGTCGATTGCAGCCCGTCCGTCGACATGGGGCGGAACTGGCCCGCGATCCCGGCGCGGGGGGCGATCAGATATCGGCGCGGCCTCGGGGCGACGACCGCGGGGCCGTCGGCGGGCGCCGCCGCGGCCGGGGGCGGCGTCGAGGGTTCGGGGGATTCGTTCGCACCGTGCTTGCCGTCTCTCTTGCTGGCCATGATTTTCCCTCTCTCGCGTAGCCGGCGGCGCGCGGCCGTCTCGGCATGGTGCTCCGAAAGGGTCCGGCGCGGCCGCGCCGCCGCCTTCAGAGCTTCAGTGGTGAGTCCGGTTCGATGATGAGCTGGCTCCCGAACTGCCGGTTGAGCTGGTTGAAGGCCTCCTTCGAGAGCTCCACCACCACCAGGCTTCCCGACTTCCCCGACACGAGCGCCGCGTCGGGGCGGCTTAGGACGACCTGGCGGAACTGCGCGAGCGGATCCCCTCCTCGCGATGCGCCGCGGGCGCCTACGACATATCGGTCGCGTTGATTGCTGCTCATCTATGTGCTCCGGCTGTGACCGCGCATTGTCCCAGATAGAGCGTGCCGTTCGCAAGAGCGGCAGGCGGCCGGGACAAGGCCGGCGAAGGGCGGCCCGAGACCGGACCGCCCCCGCCCCCCGGCGGCCCTACATCCCCGGATACGCCCAGATCTGCGGGGCGGCGCTGAACGGGATGAACTGGCGTCCGAGCTGGCCGGCCAGGCCTCCGATCTGCTGGCCGAGCTGACGGTTGCCGGCGAGCCCTCCGATCATTCCGCCCGCGATGGGCGCGACGCTTCCGAGCAGGTTCCCGAAGAAGCCCTGCGGCGCCAGCTCGGGCGGCAGCTGCGGCGCCGCCTGGAAGGGCAGGAAGCGGGCGAAATGCCCGGCCGCGCTGCCGATCTGCTGGCCCATCTGCGGGTGGCCGGCCATCTGGCCGATGGCGCCCCCGGCGATCGGGGCGACCTGGCTAAGCAGGTTGCCGAAGAAGCCCTGCGGCGCGAGCTCGGGCGGCAGCTGCGGCGCGGCCTGGAACGGCAGGAAGCGGCCGAGCTGGCCGGCGACGCTGCCGATCTGCTGGCCGAGCTGGGGATGGCCGGCCAATTGGCCGATGGCGCTCCCCGCGATCGGCGCGACCTGGCCCAGCAGGTTGCCGAAGAAGCCCTGCGGCGCGAGCTCGGGCGGCAGCTGCGGCGCGGCCTCGAAGGGCAGGAAGCGGCCGAGCTGGCCCGCGACGCTGCCGATCTGCTGGCCGAGCTGCGGGTGGCCCGCGATCTGGCCGATGGCGCCGCCCGCGATGGGCGCGACCTGGCTCAGCAGATTGCCGAAGAAGCCCTGCGGCGCCAGTTCCGGCGGCAGCTGGGGCGCGGCGTCGAAGGGCAGGAAGCGGCCGAGATGGCCGGCGACGCTGCCGATCTGCTGGCCGAGCTGGGGATGGCCGGCGATCTGCCCGATGGCGCCGCCCGCGATGGGCGCCACCTGGCTCAGCAGATTGCCGAAAAAGCCTTGCGGCGCCAGCTCCGGCGGCAGCTGCGGCGCGGCCTCGAACGGCAGGAAGCGGCTGAAATGGCCGGCGACGTTGCCGATCTGCTGGCCGAGCTGGGGATGGCCGGCCATCTGGCCGATGGCGCCGCCCGCGATCGGCGCGACCTGGCTCAGCAGATTGCCGAAGAAGCCCTGCGGCGCGAGCTCCGGCGGCAGCTGCGGCGCGGCCTCGAAGGGGAGCATCCGCGCGGCCCGCCCCGCGAGCCCGCCCAGAGCGCCGCCCACCATCGGCGCGCCGAACATTCCGCCGGCGACGGTGCCGGCTATGGGCGCGACCGAGCCGAGCAAATTGCCGAAAAAGCCCTGCGGCGAGAGAGTTCCGGCATCTCCCCCTTGGCTATAGGGCGCGTAATAGCCTGGCACCTGCTGATACATCTTCATCCTCCTTGCTTTTAATTATTGGACCACGAGTGAATATTTAAGACACGCGCTAATAATCACGCACCTGAGATGCGTGTTTTTAAAGTATCTACTAAAACATGATCCCCGGCTGCGACTCGCCGAGTCGTTTTGAAATTACTCCTGAGTCGCGCATGAGTCAATCTCGCGACGATAGAGTCAACCGCCAAGGCTTAGAGCATGACAATACTGCTACTTCGTGGAACGAAGACTCTAAGAAATGGATCAAAATATGGATCAATTAGGGGCAGTTGAAAAAACCGCCTCGTCATATGCGGATGCAGGGGGTATGATCATGCCTGTTTCCGCGCGCCAGTTGCGGGATCCGGGCGGGGCCTGGAGCCCGCCGGAGCGCCGAACTAGCGAAGCGGGGAGCGCGGCTCCGTACGGCGGGCGAAGGCGGAGAGGAGGAGCCAGCCCACCGCCCAGGCCGCCATCATCGCCGCGGTTCCGGTCGCGAGCGGCGTCAGCAGAGTCACCGTGTCGGGCCCGGCCCCGACGAGCTGGCGCGCGGCAAGGGCGACCGCCGCCCCGGCGGCGAGCTCGGTCAGGAGCAGCTCCCGCCGTCCCGCCGCCTCGCGGCGCTCGAGCGCGGCCGCCTGGAGCGACAGAAGGGTCCGGCCGACGAACGCGTCGTCCGGCGCCCGCTCCGGGAGGGCGAGCCGGCGGGCCAGCCGTTCGATCCGCGGGTCAGCTTCCATGCGGTTGCTCCTCATTCTCGTCGCCAAGCAGCTCCAGCAGCCGGCGGGTGCCGCGGGCGACGCGGCTCTTCAGCGTCCCGAGCGGAGTCCCGAGGATCGTCGCCGCCTCCCCGTGCGAATGGCCGAGGACGAGGCACAAGGTCACGGCGGCGCGGTCCCCGACCCGGAGGCGCGCCAAGGCGTCGCGGACGATCAGGTCCTCCTCGGCGCTCCCCGCCGCGACCGGCTCCGCG
>Ga0213873_10000022_pt1 | contig 103149 bp, 95 predicted proteins | sample VelepicomBERX_R3_FD_160067 | JGI IMG/M metagenome (GOLD analysis project Ga0213873, IMG submission 160067) | Rhizosphere microbial communities from Vellozia epidendroides in rupestrian grasslands, the National Park of Serra do Cipo, Brazil - RX_R3 | ecosystem: Host-associated > Plants > Roots...
CCTGCGTCGCCGTCCGCTCGAAGAAGCTGAGCTTGTCGCCAAAGCCCGTGTCGATATTCTCGGCGCCGTCGTCCGACTCCCCGTCGAAGCTGTCCACGCCCGCGCCGCCGCGAAGGTTGTCGTCGCCGCCGCCGCCGGCAAGATGGTCGGCTCCGCTGCCGCCCAGGATCTGGTCCTGGCCCTCGCCTCCGTTGAGCGTGTCGTTGCCGGGACCGCCTTCGAGCAGGTCGTTGCCATCCTCGCCGTTCAACGTGTCGTCGCCGCCGAATCCCGCGAGATAGTCGGCCCCGTTGCCGCCATTGATGGTATCGGCGAAGAGCAAGCCCTGGAGGTTGTCGTCCCCGGGGGTCGCGGCGAGCGCCGGTGCAGCCGGGTTGGCGACCGCGACGAGGCCGGTATCGGTGATGACCGTGAAGAAGCGGCCCGAGGGATCGAGCAGCAGGCGGTTGCCAAAGGCCCCGCCGCTCCAGCCGCCGACGTCGACCCCGAGCGCAATGGTCTGGACCGTGCCCCAGTCCACGGTCGAAAGCTGGACGATCGTATTGGCCTGATTGTCGAGGACGAACAGATATCGTCCGGTCGAATCGAAGGTGAGATCGGTAATCTGCCCGCTATTCCATTCCGGATGGGCGCTGCCGAGGTCCTTCACCAGCTTGAGCGCGCTGTCGAAGATCAGGATACCGTCGCCATAGGAATAGGTGGCGGCCAGGGTGCCGGAGGGCCTGAAGGCGTCGATTCCGAAGTTGAAGCCGCCGAAGCCGCCCTGAGCGACGATTCCGCTCCCGGCCTGGTAGATATCGATGGCGCCGCTGGAGATGTTGGCCTCGGCGATGAACACCTTCGAATGATCGGCCGAAGGGGTGAGGACCGAATTTTGGCGAACCTGCGGCCCGAGGGCGAACTGGCCGGTCGCTGGATCGAGCAGCTTCATGCTGACCCAGCCGGAGCCGTTGAAACTCTGGGTCAGAAGCACCTTGCCGCTCGACAGGATCGCGACGTCGAAGAAGGTAAAGTCAAGGCCGTTCCCCACCATCGTGTAGGCCGTGGTCTGGCCCGTCGCCGTGTCTACCCTGTAGACCCGGGTGTTGAACGAGTTGCCGCTGCGGTCGAAGGCGTCGCGGTCGACGACCATCAAGAAGCTGCCGTCGGGCGCGATGTCGATTCCGCCGAGCTGGGTTCCGATCTTGGCGGCGGAGAGAAGCTCGCCGGTCTGGGCGCTGTAGGTCCGCAGATACCCGTCGGTACCGGCCGAATAGATACGCTTTCCGTCCGGACTGATGACGACATCGCCCGGCCTCGCCGTCTCCAGAGTCACGACTGCAGTCACTTCATCCCCCTTCGGCCTTACATCCCCGTTCACCGCTAAGCCGTTCTCACGGCTGTGGAAAGCCGAAAGGGAAACGAGGCCGTCCGCGTCCCGCCAGGCTCCGACGCGATGGCCCTTCGCCGCCTCTCCCCGACTCCTGCACCCCATCTCCATTCGACACCCGACGCGCTTTGGGCTAGCGGGGCGGCGCCAGAAGGATCATATCGCCGGACGATGACCGACCGCCCTCCAACGCCTCTTCTCGACCGGGTCGCGACCCCCCAGGACCTGCGAAAGCTCCCGCCGGACCAGCTGCGCCAGCTGGCCGACGAGCTTCGCGCCGAGACGATCTCGGCCGTGTCGGTGACCGGCGGGCATCTCGGCGCGGGCCTCGGCGTGGTCGAGCTCACCGTCGCGCTCCACTACGTGTTCGACACGCCGACCGACCGGCTGATCTGGGACGTCGGCCACCAGGCCTATCCCCACAAGATCCTCACCGGCCGGCGCGACCGCATCCGCACCCTGCGCATGGGCGGCGGGCTGTCGGGGTTCACCAAGCGCAGCGAGAGCGAGTACGACCCCTTCGGAGCGGCGCACAGCTCGACCTCCATCTCCGCCGCGCTCGGCTTCGCGGTCGCCAACAAGCTCGCCGGCGCGCCCGGCAAGGCGATCGCCGTGATCGGCGACGGCGCCATGTCGGCGGGCATGGCCTATGAGGCGATGAACAACGCGGAAGCGGCCGGCAACCGGCTGGTCGTCATCCTCAACGACAACGACATGTCGATCGCGCCGCCGGTGGGAGGGCTGTCGCATTACCTCGCCCGTTTGGTCTCCTCGAACAAATATCTGACCGTCCGCCACCTCGCCCAGCGCTTCGCGCGCAAGCTGCCGGATTCACTCCACCGCCTCGCCCGGAAGATCGAGGAATTCGCCCGCGGCCTTGCCACCGGCGGCACCTTATTCGAGGAACTCGGCTTCTATTATGTCGGGCCGGTCGACGGACACGACGTCGAGACCCTGGTCAAGATCCTCGAGAATGTCCGCGACGCCGCCGAAGGGCCGATGCTCGTCCATGTCGTCACCCGCAAGGGCAAGGGCTACGGCCCGGCCGAGGCGGCCGCCGACAAATATCACGGCGTCCAGAAGTTCGACGTCGTCTCCGGCGTGCAGGCGAAGGGCGAGCCGGGGCCGCCGAGCTACACCGCCGTCTTCGCCGCGGCGCTGACGGACGAGGCGGCGCGCGACGACAAGGTGGTGGCGATCACCGCCGCGATGCCGTCAGGCACCGGTCTCGACAAATTCGCGCAGCGCTTTCCGGACCGGGTGTTCGACGTCGGCATCGCCGAGCAGCATGCGGTCACCTTCGCCGCCGGCCTCGCGGCTCAGGGCCGCAGGCCGTTCGTCGCCATCTACTCGACCTTCCTCCAGCGCGCCTACGACCAGGTCGTCCACGACGTCGCCATCCAGAACCTGCCGGTGCGCTTCGCGATGGACCGCGCCGGGCTGGTCGGGGCGGACGGCTCGACCCATGCGGGCAGCTTCGACCTCGCCTATCTCGGCACCCTTCCCAATTTCGTGGTGATGGCGGCGGCCGACGAGGCCGAGCTCGTCCACATGGTCCACACCATGGCGCTCCACGACGCGGGGCCGATCGCGGTCCGCTACCCGCGCGGCAACGGCACCGGCATCGCCCTTCCCGCGGCGCCGGAGCGGCTCGAGATCGGCAAGGGGCGGGTCGTCCGCGAAGGCAAGAAGGTCGCCATCCTGTCGCTCGGAACGCGCCTCGACGAAGCGCTAAAGGCGGCGGACATCCTGGAGGCGCGGGGCCTTTCGACGACGGTGGCGGACCTGCGCTTCATGAAGCCGCTCGACGAGGCGCTGATCCGCCGCCTCCTCACCACCCACGAGGTGGCGGTGACGGTGGAGGAAGCCTCGATCGGCGGGCTCGGAGCGCACGTCCTCACCTTGGCCAGCGACCAGGGGCTGGTCGACGCCGGCCTCAGGATCAGGACGATGCGGCTCCCGGACCGGTTCCAGGACCAGGACCGGCCGGAGAGGCAGATCGAGGAGGCGGGCCTCCACGCCGACGGCATCGTCGACACGGTGCTCAAGGCGCTCCGCCACAACAGCGCGGGAGTGATCGAGGGCGCGCGGGCCTGAGCCTGACGCGAAGAAGCCGCCGGGGATGCCGGCGGCTTCAGTCTTGCCCGATCACGGACGGCACGCTCAGAGCATGACCGTCGCGACGACGAGCAGCTGAGCGACGAGGGCCACCAGGCCCGCGGTCGCGCTCTCGACGATGCGCATGTTTCATTCCTTCATTGCTAAGCGGGTGCCGTTCCGCCCCCGCAACGCCCATTTAGGGAGGTGGGCGCTATTCTCCACTGCAATGATTGACAATTTAGATGCACTTTCTGCATCTGTCCGCACAAACCCGCCAGGCCTCGCGCGGCCGGTGGCGGCGGTGTACGGATTCGCGCAAGGGCGCGAAGGCGCGAAGAGGTCGAGCCAGATGGAGAAGGTGATCCTTGCTCGATATCGGTCAGGCCGGGCGCCAGCCGGCAGGCGGGCTGCTTTCGGGTCAGTCAGGCCAAGGGCCGGCTTGAAGTGCGAAGTCTCTCCGCGCCTTCGCGCCTTTGCGTGAACCCAGTGTCGGCCTTGGACGCACAGGGACGGCTGGGATGAAGACCCGCGTCGACCAGCTGCTCGTCGACCGGGGGCTGGCGGAGAGCCGCGCCAAGGCGCAGGCGCTGATCCTCGCGGGCCTTGTCTTCAGCGGCGAGCGGAAGGTCGAGAAAGCCGGGCAGGGGCTTCCCGCCGACACGCCGCTGGAGGTGAGGGGACGGGAGCATCCCTGGGTGTCGCGGGGCGGTATCAAGCTCGCTTATGCGCTCGACCATTTCGGCTGGGACGTGGCCGGGGCGGTGGCGCTGGACGTCGGATCGTCGACCGGAGGCTTCACCGACGTGCTGCTGCAGCGGGGGGCGGCGAAGGTGTTCGCCGTCGACGTCGGCACCAACCAGCTCGCCTGGAAGCTGCGCCGGGATCCGCGGGTCGTCGTCCACGAGAAGACCAACGCCCGCTACCTCGATGCGTCGGTCGTCCCCGAGCCGGTCGACTTCATCGTCTGCGACGCCAGCTTCATCTCGCTCGCCAAGGTGCTCGACAAGGCGCTCGATCTCGCCCGCCCGGGCGCGGGGCTGGTGGCGCTGGTCAAGCCGCAGTTCGAGGCGGAGCGGGGGGAGATCGGCAAGGGCGGCGTGGTCCGGGATGCGGCCGTCCACGCCCGGGTCTGCGAGGCCGCCGCCGCCTGGGTCGCTTCGAGGGGCTGGAGCGTGGCCGGCGTCGAGCCGAGCCCGATCACCGGCCCGGAGGGCAATGTCGAGTTCCTGCTTGCGGCGCGAAAGGCTTGACCCTAGCCCTCCCGGTCATGACCGCGCTTGCTTCCCGATCGCAGCTGAGGATGAGCTTCCTGCGCTATGCGCTTGTAGCCGTGCCGGCGATCCTCCTCCTCGGAACGCTCTCGGGACGGGCGTCGGGGTCGGGCTACGGCAATGCCTGGTTCGACGCGCTGGAGAAGCCCTCCTTCATGCCGCCGGGCTGGGCCTTCCCAGTCGCCTGGACTCTCCTCTACATCGCCCTCGGCCTCGCCCTGGCTCTGATCCTCCACGCCCGCGGCGCCCGCGGACGCGGGCTGGCGCTGGCGCTTTTCGGCGCGCAGCTCCTCCTCAACTTCTCCTGGTCGCCGATCTTCTTCGCCGCCCACCGCGTCGGTGCGGCCCTGGTCGTCATCCTCGCCATCCTGGCCCTTTCGGCGGCGAGCGCCTTTCTCTTCTACCGGATCCGCCGCGCCGCCGGGCTTCTCCTCATCCCCTATCTCGCCTGGCTCTGCTTCGCCGCCGCGCTCAACGAGGAGATCGCCCGGCTCAACCCGAACGCCAGGAGCCTTGTACCGGGCGGAGCGAGCGCCGATATCGCGCTCTGACGCTTTGCCATGGAGGCCAGTATGCAGTCCGAGAACCGGCTGTTCGACGATTTCGTGAAGGTGATGAACGGCGCGGCGGGAACGCTCGCCGGCATGACGCGCGAGGCCGAGGGCGCCTTTCGCGAGCGCATGCGCGACTGGATCGGCGGCCTGGACATGGTGTCGCGCGAGGAGTTCGAGGCGGTGAAGGCGATCGCCGTCGCCGCGCGCGAGGAGAATCAGGCGCTGAAGGCCCGCCTCGACGCGCTCGACGCCGCCGCTGCCGCGAAGCGCCCCAGAAAACCGCCCGCTTCGGACGCGCCGGGCGCGTAATCCACAACATAATGCCGATAATGGCGCCGGCTCCCCTTGCGCTCTAGGGGAGCGGCAGGCAGATTCGCCTGGGAACAAAGTGGGGCCGGGACACCTTGCTATGGCTATGGACGTAGATGAGTACGAGCTGGAGCGCGACACCAGCGCCCCCATCGACATGCTCGAACATTATTTCGCCGCCCATGGCTGGGCCTATGAGCGCGGCGGCGACGAGGAGATAGTCGCCAACTTCCAGGGCAGCTGGACGCAATATGAGCTGCGGGCGATCTGGCGCGACGATGATCAGGTGCTGCAGTTCCTCGCGCTTCCGGACGTACGCGTCGCGCAGGACAAGCGCGCCGCGATCTACGAGACGATCGGCCTCATCAACGAGCAGCTGTGGCTCGGCCATTTCGAGCTTTGGGCTTCGAGCGGGCTCGTCCTCTTCCGCCACGCCACCTTGCTCGAGGGCGAGGAGCGGGGCGCGCTGACGCTCCAGCATGCCGAGACCCTGGTCGAGGCGGCGATCGAGGAGTGCGAGCGCTTCTACCCGGTCTTCCAGTTCGTCCTCTGGGCCGGCAAGACGCCCCAGGAGGCGATCGCCGCGGCCCTTATCGACACGCAGGGCGAGGCGTAGGGAAGGGACGGTCCTCTCGGGACCGCCACGGAAAGAAGAGGGGACAGTCACTTTTCCGCACCGCCGCGCGCGGTTGGCGGCGACGTGCGGGAAAGTGACTGTCCCCGCCCCTCGGGAGACGCTTCATGAAGGACCCGCTCTCCCTGCCCGGACCGCTGCTGATGATCGGCGCCGGCAACATGGCCGGGGCGATGCTGCAGCGGTGGCTGGCGGCGGGAATGGACCCGGCGCAGGTGACCGTCGTGCGGCCGAGCGGCCGCCCCGCCGGCGCCGGAGTGAGGGTCCTCACCGCCCTTCCCGAGGACGAGGTTCCCGCCCTCGTGCTCCTCGGGGTCAAGCCGCAGAAGCTCGCCGAGGTGGCGCCGGGCCTCGCCCGGCTCCTCGACCCGGCGACCATCCTCGTCTCCATCCTGGCCGGAGTCGAGCGCGCGACGCTGCGCCGGCTGTTCCCGGCGCCGCGGGCGATCGTGCGGGCGATGCCGAACACCCCGGTCGCACTCGGCAAGGGCGTCGTCCCGCTGATCGGCGAGGGCGCGGGGCAGGAGGCCGCGGCGACGGTGGAGCGGCTGATGCGGGCGCTCGGCCGTGTCGAATGGTTCGAGGACGAGGCGCTTTTCGCCCTCGCCGGGCATCTCACCGCCGCCGCGCCCGCCTTCCTCTACCGTTTCGTAGAGGGGTTGGCCTTGGCGGCGACCGAGCTCGGCCTGCCGGCCGCGCAGGCCGAGCGCCTGGCCTTGTCCATGGCCGAAGGAGCGGCGGCGCTGGCCGCCGGCGCGGACGAGACGCCGCGGGAGCTGGCGCGGCGTGTGGCGAGCCCCGGCGGGACGACCGAGGCGGGCCTGCGCGTGCTCGACGGCGAGGCGGGCCTGGCCCCGCTGCTGCGCGCCGCGCTCGACGCCTCGCGCCGGCGCTCCATCGAAATGGCCGAGGCTGCCCGGATAGGGCCTTAAGCCTAGAGCCTCTCCCGCTGGAACTGAAACGCTAACCCGTTATCCCGGACTTGATCCGGGATCCCCTTCTTCAACCCGCCGGGCCGGAAGAAAGGGGGATGCCGGATCAAGTGCGGCATGACGCCAGGGAAGGCGCGGCGCCCTATCGCGTGCTGGAGGCGACCGCCGTCCGCGGCTTGGCGGGCTTGGCGGTCGGCCTGGCAACGGGCTTCGCCGCCGCCGTCGTCGTCGTCGCGGCGACCGCGGGCGCAGGCTTGGGCAGCGGCAGGTCGTTGAGCGCCGCCAGCGCCGCGCCGTCGCGCTTGTACATGTCGGAATAGACGATGTGGCCGGGCCCGTCGGAGGTGGCAGCGACGGTGAAATAGACGATGTAAACCGGGATCGGCTGGGCGAGATTGGCCTGGACGCTCTTCTTGGAGGCGAGCGTGTCGCCGATCTTCTCATGATCCCATTCGGTGCCTTCGAGCAGGGTCTCGGCGAAGCCGACCGCCTCCTCGGTGCGGATGCAGCCGTGGCTGTAGGCACGCGCCTGCTTGTCGAACAGGTGCTTGGCGTTGGTGTCGTGGAGGTAGATGGCGTAGGGGTTGCCCATCACCAGCTTGACCCGGCCGAGGGCGTTGGAGGGCCCCGGCGGCTGCCGCCAGCGCACGCCCTTGCCGCTCGGCACCGAGACGTAGCCCTTGTGCCCGGCGACTTCGTGGCTGAGGCTGGTCGGAACCTCCCACCAGGGATTGAAGATCGCGCCGGTGATGACCGCGCTGAGCTGCGGCGTCGGCGTCTTGAGCGCACCCGCGACCGCGCGGCGGCGGTTGAGCGTCTGGCCGCCCTCGACGATGGCGACCGTATAGGCCGGCACGTTGACGATCACATATTTGTGTCCGAGGTCGCGCGGAAGCCAGCGCCAGCGGTCGAGATTGAGCCGCACCTTGTCCCTGAGGCTCGCTTCCGGCTCGGAGGCGAGCAGCGTCTTGAGGGCCGCATATTGCGGATGGGTGGGGAGCAGCGAGCGCAAGGTGTCGCCGACGGCATGGCCGGACAAGGCGCGGGTCAGCACCGCCTGCTGCTCGGCCGGGCCGAACGGGTCGTCCTGGAGGTGCCAGTCGATCCGGCCGTCGCCGCGGACATGGCCGAGCGCGAGGTCGGAGGCGACCTTGACGAAGGTGCTCGTCGCGACGCGGTCGAGCGCGTCGTCGTCGCCGTTCGCGACGGCGTCGCGCAGGGCCGCGGCATTGTAGTCGGACGGATCCAGCCCTTCCTCGTCGATCTGGTCGATGAAGGCGGCGAGCTCCTTGGCGTCCGCCTTCTTCCAGTCGCCGCTGACCACGATCGGCGCGGGAACGGGGGCGGGCGCCGCCGTCGGCGCTGGCGCGGCGGGCGTGAGCTCCTGCTGGCTCTGCGCCATGGCGGGCGCCGCCGCCGAAAGGAGGAGGAGGGGGAGCACGAAACGCATCGACATGGGCTATCCTAACGCGGGGAGGCTGCCCTCATCGGCGCGGGCCCCCCGATCACCATCGCAAGACAACCTAATAAGCGCCCGCGCCGCAGGCGGCAAGCGGCTCGCCAAGCTGAGGAAAAGAAACGGGAATCGGCCCGGCGCGAAGCCGGGCCGATTCACCGCCCGATTTACGGGCGGTCCGCCGCGAGGTCGCGGTGCATCCAGCCGAAATAGGCCGCGACGATCGCCAGCAGCGCGTGCAGCCAGACGTCGTTGCCGTAGATCGGGATCAGGCCGAAGGTCGTGTTGAGCATCGGCACCAGCCCCATCACGGTCAGCAGCGCGTAGATCACGGCGACGGCGCGGAAGTACATGCGCGACCCGGTGAGGCTGCGCGCGGCGAGCACACCCCACACCCCGAACAGGAGATGGACGATATTGTGGAGCATGTTGACCGGGAACAGGCCCAGCAGATCGCCATAACCCTGCTTCATGCTGAGCTCGTGTCCCGCCATCGGGCCATGGACCATGTTGGGCACGAAGCCGAGCGCGCCGACGAGGAGGAACACGATGCCGAAGATCATCGCGAAGGTACGGGTATTCATCGAACCGTCTCCCTGACTGTTATCGTTTTTACGCAACACGGCGAGGCGACTCTACTCCTATAACGCCTCCGTAACCAGTTCGTTCGGCGCCGCGCCGAGGCGGCCGGCTGGGCGCCCGGCTCTCACGGGGACGGCATTGCGCGGGGTGCGTTCCCTATCGGCGACGGGTGCAGCGGCGGGGCGGGCTCAGCGGCCGATCCGTTCCTCCACGGCGGCGGCGAAGCGGCCGCCGGCCTCCGGGTCGTAGCCGAGGTAGAGATCGGGCTCGATCAGCTCGAGCTCGATCAGGGCCGGCTTGCCGTCCGGTCCGCGTACCAGGTCGATGCGCGCGTAGAGCAGGTCCTCCTCGACGGCGGCGAGGACCCGCTCCGCCGCCTGCCTCTCCTCCGGCTCGGGCCGGTAGGCCGCGATGATGCCGTCATATTCCGGCTGGACCCGGAACTCGCCGGGCTGCGGCCGCTTCGAGACGGCGTGGCTGTAGCGGCCGCCGAAATAAAAGAGCGAGGCCTCGCCCTGCGCCTCGATGGCTGGGAGGTAGGGCTGGATCATCGCCGCCCCTTCCGGACCCCCTTCCACGCCGCTTCCGGGCGACCAGCGGATCGTCTGCCAGCCGGAGGAGGAGATACGCGGCTTGGCGACGAGACGGCCGGTGCCGAACGCCGCCGCCGAGTCCGCCAGCGCCCGCTCCGTCAGCGCGTCGACGTAGCGGGTGGGGACCACCGGAGCGCCGCGGCCGGCGAGGGTGCCGAGATAGGCTTTGTCGGCATTCCAGCGCAGCACCGGCGCCGGATTGGCGAGCCGCACTCCCTGCGCCTCCCAAAGGTCGACGGCGGCGAGCCACTGGTCGGGCGCGAAGGGATAGCCCCAGACGAGGAGCGGCAGGACGAGGTCGAAACCGGGAAGGTCGCTGGCGCTCGCCCAGTCGCGGGCCTCCACGCTCAGACCGGCCGCGCGCAGCGGCGCCGCGTTGCGCTCGAGCACGTCCGGCCAGCGGGTTCGGAAGCCCTCCGAGGTGGCGTCGGGGGTGAGGATGGCTATGCGTCCCGTCACCGCCGCCTCACGGCATCGCGAAGTCGATGCCCTGGGCGAGGGGCAGGTCGCGGCTGTAGTTGATCGTGTTGGTGGCGCGCCGCATGTAGTTGCGCCACGCATCGGACCCGCTCTCGCGGCCGCCGCCGGTCTCCTTCTCGCCGCCGAACGCCCCGCCGATCTCAGCGCCCGAGGGGCCGATGTTGACGTTGACGATGCCGCAGTCGGAGCCGGCCGCGGAGAGGAACAGCTCCGCCTCGCGCAGGTCGTTGGTGAAGATCGACGAGGAGAGGCCCTGCGGCGCCGCATTGTGGAGGGCGATCGCCTCCTCGAGCGAGGCGTAGCGCATCACGTAGAGGATGGGCGCGAAGGTTTCGGTCAGGGTGATCCGCGTCTGGGCGGGCATCTCGACGAGGGCGGGGCGGACGTAGAAGGCATTCTCCCCGCTCGGAAGGCGATCACCGCCGGCGACGTCGCCGCCCTGGTTGCGGGCCTCGGCGAGCGCGGCCTGCATGGCGGCGAAGGCGGCGCCGTCGATCAGCGGCCCGACCAGGATCCCGTCCGACAGCGGATTGCCGACGGCGACATTGGCCCAGACCTCTTTCAGGCGCGGGACCAGCCGGTCGTAGAGCGTATCGTGGACGAAGAGCCGCCTCAACGTCGTGCAGCGCTGGCCCGCCGTCCCCACCGCCGCGAAGGTGATCGCCCGCTCGGCCAGAGCGAGGTCGGCGGTCGGCGCCACCACCATGCCGTTATTGCCGCCGAGCTCGAGCAGCACCCGGCCGAAGCGGCGGGCGACGCGCGGCGCGATCTCGCGGCCCATGCGGGTCGAGCCGGTCGCCGAGAGGAGGGCGACGCGGCCGTCGTCGACGAGGGCCGCGCCGGTCTCGCGGCCGCCCTGCACCACCTGGCTGAGATGCGCCGGCGCCTCGTCGAAGCCTGCGGCGGCGCGCTCGAACAGCGCCTGTACGGCCGCGGCGGTCAGCGGCGTCTTCTCCGACGGCTTCCACACCACGCTGTCGCCGCAGACCAAGGCCAGGCAGGCGTTCCACGCCCAAACCGCGACCGGGAAGTTGAACGCGGAGATGACCCCCACCACTCCGAGAGGGTGCCACGTCTCCATCATCCGGTGGCCGGGCCGCTCGGTGGCGATGGTGAGGCCGTAAAGCTGCCGCGACAGGCCGACCGCGAAGTCGCAGATGTCGATCATCTCCTGGACCTCGCCCAGGCCCTCCTGAAGGATCTTGCCCGCTTCCAGGCTGACGAGCCGCCCGAGCGCCTCCTTTTCCTCGCGCAGCACCTCGCCGAACCGCCGCACCAGCTCCCCGCGCCGCGGCGGCGGGACGCCCCGCCAGGCGAGGAACGCCGCCTGCGCCCGGGCGACGGCCGCGCCGACCTCCTCGGCCGACGCCTCCGCGACCCGGCCCGTCTCGGCGCCGTCGATCGGCGAGCGGCAGACGTGCGCGCCCTCCGATGCGGCGAAGCCGAGCCGGCCGGCGAGCGAGCGAACTTCCATGGTCGAATCGAAGCCCATGCCCATCGCCTCTAGGGGCGGCGCGGGCGGCGCGCCAGCGTGCCGCGGGCGAGCCGAGCCTTGCGGGCCCTCAGGCAAGCAGGCGGCGCGCCGCGGCGAGGCGCTCGATCCCGGCCTCCAGCGTATCCCGGCGCTTGGCGAAGCAGAGGCGGACGACGTTGGTCACCGGCGCTTCGGCGTAGAAGCTGGAGACGGGGATGGCGGCGACTCCGGCCTCCCGGACCGCCCGCTCGCAAAAGGCCTCGTCGCCGAGGGCGATGCCGGAGGCGGCGAGGTCCAGCGACAGGAAGTAGGTGCCTTCGGAGGCGAGCAGGGCGAAACCCGCCTGCCGGAGCCCGTCGGCAAGGAAATCGCGGGCCTCGGCGAAGCGGGCGCGCATTTCGTCGAAATAGGCCGCTCCCATGCCGAGTCCCCATGCGACCGCCGCCTGGAGGTTGGGCGGGGTCGAGAAGGTGAGGAACTGGTGCGCCTTGGTGAGAGGCGAGAGCAGGGGCGCCGGCGCCACCGCCCAGCCCACCTTCCAGCCGGTCAGCGAGAAGATCTTGCCGGCGGAGCCGACCTTCACCGTGCGCTCCCTCATTCCCGGCAAGGAGGCGAGTGGGATGTGGCGGCGGCCGTCGAAGGTCACCTCCTCCCATACCTCGTCGCTGAGGACGATCGCGTCCCGCGCGACGCACGCACGGGCGAGATGCGCCAGCTCCTCCGCGTCGAACATCCGCGCCGAGGGGTTGTGCGGATTGTTGAACAGGACGAGGCGGGTGCGTGGGGTGAACGCCTCGTCCAGCGCCTCGGCCGTGATCCTCCAGCCGGGCGGGGCGAGCCTAACGTAGCGGGGAATGCCGCCGGCGCGCAGGACGAGCGGCAGGTAGGCGTCGTAGAGCGGCTGGAACATCAGCACCTCGTCGCCCGGCGTGATCAGCGCGAACAGCGCCGCGGCCAGCGCTTCGGTGGCGCCGGAGGTGACGGTGACCTGCTCCGGCACGAGATCGAGCCCCTGCTCGGCGCGATAACGGTCGGCGACGGCGCTTCGCAGCGTGGCAAGGCCCGGCATCGGCGCATATTGGTTGGAACCCGAAAGCGCTTCCGCGGCCCGCGCCACCACCTCTTCCGGCCAACCGAAGTCGGGGAAGCCCTGGCCCAGGTTTACCGCTCCGTGCTCGGCCGCCAAGGCGGACATGCGCGTGAACACCGTGGTCGGAAGGGCCGCGTAGAGCGGGTTCACAGCCGCTCGATCAGCGCCATGGCGGCGGCCGGATTGCGCGCCTTGGCGCCGGAGATGAAGAAGATGTAGGCCTCCCTGGGCCGCACCGGGGCCGGATCTGCGCAATAAGCGAAGCCGGCCGGGCTCTCGCCGGCCGCCCACGCCCGCGCCGTCTTCGCCCACCGCCCGATCGCGTCGGCCGCGTAGCCCGTCGCCTCCTCCTCGCGCGCCCGCTGGAGGCGTGCATAGACGACGTCGCCGCTGATGTCCGCGATGCAGGGATGGTCGTCCGCGTCGGCGAAGACGATCCCCACCTCCGCCGCGCGGCACTGGGCGACGAACTGGGGCGTGCGGAAGCTTTCGTGGCGCGGCTCGACGACATGGCGGAGCGGCACGCCGCCGGCGGCCCTGGGGAGGAGGGCGAGGAAGGCGCCGAAATCGTCGGGGTCGAAGCGCTTGGTGGCCATGAATTGCCACAATATGGGCCCGAGCTTCTCGCCGAGCTCGGCAAGGCCCTGGCCGCAGAACCGCTCGACCGCCTCGCCCCCCTCGCCGAGCCGCGCCCGGTTGGAGCAGAAGCGGGAGCCCTTGACGGCGAAGCGAAAGCCCTCCGGAACGGCGTCGCGCCACTTCGCGAACAGCTCCGGCTTCTGGAGCTTGTAATAGGTGGCGTTGATCTCGATCGCTCCGAGCCGGCGGGACGCATATTCGAGCTGCTTGGCCTTGGCGAGGCCGGCGGGATAGAAGCTCTGGCGCCACGGATCGAAATCCCAGCCGCCGATGCCGACGCGGATCTGTCCCATCATCGTCCCTCCGCTGCGCCGGCCCCGTCGCCCGTCGAGCGTCGCCGCCGCGAGGCGCCTTCGCCGTCCGACCGACCGCCTAGCCGATCCGGACCGCCGGCTCCAGCGTGCCCGGCCACCGCCCCGGCCGATCGGCGACGACCGCCTTGCCGCTGCGCCGATGGTGCGGCGCGTCCGGAAACGGCGCCGCGGGCGACTGCCGAAAATCATGGCCGCATGCTCGCGCCTCGGCGGAGTGCCGAGGAGCGCCGGATCCGAGGCCGCCTCAAAAGCTGACGAAAACCGACGCGAATCCAAGCAGGCCGAGCAGCATGATCGCGTAGGCGGTGAGGCAGGTGAGCTGGTGGAGGGGTACGGCGATAGGAAGCGAGATCGTCTCGAAGGGTTCGGCCGCGAGATAGGCGACAGCCCTGAGATACTGCCAGGTGAACAGCGCCAGCGATCCCGCGCCGGCGGCGATCATGAGCAATCCTACGTTTCTGGGAAGGTGGGGCCCCAGGACCAGGAATTGCGGCGGCACGATCGTCTTCAGGTTCTGGAACACCTGCGCGACCGTGAAGCCGAACGCGATCAGCGTCACCGTCGTGCGTTCCGCGGCCATCAGCGTCCGCTGCAGCCCGAGGATCGCGCTCATCCAGGCGAGGTGGTTGCCGGCGCTCGCTTCGACCTCGAATCGAGGAGGGCGCGTATGCGGGGCGCTCATGAGCCTTCTCCTTCGGACGCGGGGGTGTTCGAATAGACTTTCAGGAAGGCGTCCGCGGCGGCGGTGGCGGCGGTGACGATATCGTTCGGGCTGGCGCCCAGCTCCGCGCAGATCAGGTGCCGTTCGAGCATGTCCCACTCGGTCAGGCCCTTCCAGTGCATCGCGGCGATCCAGGGATCGGCGAACTTCAGCCGCCCTTCCTTCATCATCGCGGCAAACCGGTCGGCGAGCCGTTGCCAGGCCGGCCGGAGCACGCCCTCGTAGAATTCCCGGGCGATCGGCTGCCGGGCGACGTTGCGGATGCTCGCGCTGCGCGCGGGATGGCCGGCGAGATACTCGATGCCGAGCCGGACCAGGCCGCTGCGCAGGTCCTTCTCGGCGAGGAGCTCCCGCATCAGCCGGTCGGCTTCCTCTCCGACGTTCCGGCCGAGCGCGGCCCGGAGCAGATCTTCCTTCGCGGCGAAATAGCCGTAAAGCGTCGCCTTCGATCCGCCGACGCGGGCGGCGATCGCCGCCATCGACGTCCGCTCATAGCCGAGCTCTTCGAACAGCTCGGCGGCGACCCGGATGATCTCCTGTCGCTTCTCTTCGGTGCGTAGGCGCATGGCGATCCTGGTGTCCGAATGGGGATGGGGCTCTGCCCGCGCCGCGAGGGGGCCGGCGCGGGCAGAGCGGGCGGAAGGCGGGGGGACGAGGCCTTCCAACCCGAACCGGATAGAGGGAGAAACCCGGTTGGTACCGTACGGTCTAGTCCACTATCATTTCGTTGTCAATTGCGAAAACGCGCCCGAGATGGCGGTTTATTCTCAATGGCTTGGAGGCGATCGACGCCTCCCGCTGCCCGGACGGTCGCCCGGCAGAAAGACGAGCACCGTCCCGATTCGCACTCGATCTCGCCGGCCGTCGGAGCGCCGGCACCCTCGCACGCGCGAGCCCAGCACCCGTGCCTATCTCGTAAGGAGCGGTTCCGAGGCGCTCAGTCGGGCGCGTCGGGCGCGTATATCCTGAGGAAGGCGTCGGCCGCCTGCCTGGCGGTGGACTCGATCTCCTGCGGGTCGGGCTCGGCCATGGCGCCGAGCAGCCGCCGCTCGAACAGGTCCGACAGGACGAGGCCCTTCCAGTGCATCGCCGCCCGCCACGGATCCGCCTTCCTCAGCTTGCCCTCGTCCATCAGCGACTCGAACGCGGCCGCCGCCCGCTCCCAGGCAGGCTTCAGGACGTTCTGGTAGAATGCGCCCCCAAGGGTCGACTCCGCCGGCTGAGTCGCGACGATCCGGATGTTCGATATCGCGGCGGGCGCCAGCTGCCCGTTCAGGAAGACGATGCCGAGCCGGACCAGCGCCTTGCGCAGATCCTTCTCGGCTCGGAACTCCTCGAGCGCCTTGTCGGCAATCTCGCTGACGTCGAAGTCGAGCACCGCGCGGAGCAGCTCCTCCTTCGAAGGGAAGTAATTGTACAGGGTCTGCTTCGACCCTTTGAACCGCTCGGCGATCGTCAGCATCGAGGTGCGCTCATAGCCCAGCTCCTCGAACGCCCTCGCCGCGACTCGGACGATCTCGCGCCTTTTCTCCTCCGATCTCGTTCGCATGGCCGCGCCTCTAAGTCCTTGATTCCATAACCGTACCATAGAGTCCATTTTTGCGTTGACAAGCCCGTTATAATGGACCATACCGTACGGTACCAATTACCAGTCGAGGTCCACAGCCATGGATGTGTTTCGAAAGTCGCGGCTCGGCCGCGCGGCGATGCTGGCCGTCCTGCTCTGCTCCGCCTGCGCCTCGGTTCCGAAGCTCGGCGCGCCGCCGAGACTGAGCGAAGCGGGGTCGCTGACCGAGGGTCTCGACCTGCCGCCGACGAGCTCGGGGCAGCTTTGGCCCGACGCCGCCTGGTGGGAGGGTTATGGCGATGCCCAGCTCTCCCGGCTGATCGACGAGGCGCTCGCCTCCGCCCCTACTCTCGAGGAAGCCGCGGCGCGGGTTCGCCGCGCCGAGGCGATCGCCCAGCAGGCGGGCGCCCGGCTCAAGCCGAGCGTCGACGCGGGCGCCCAGGCCGGCGCCATCCGGGTCTCCGAGAATATCGGCATTCCGGCCGAGATCCTTCCGAGCGGCTGGAACGACGCCGGCTCGCTTTCCATCGGCCTCAGCTACGACCTCGACCTCTGGGGCAAGAACAAAGCCACTCTTCACGCCGCCATGTCCGACGCGGATGCCGCCCGGGCGGACGCCGGCGCCGCGCGGCTCGCTCTCTCGACGGGGATCGCCTCGACCTATGCCGAGCTCGTCCGGCTTCACGCGGTGAAGGACGCCGCCGAGACGAACCTGCGCATCCGGACCGACGGCGAGCGCCTCATCCAGGCGCGCCGGACCGCCGGTCTCGAGAATGATGCCGCCTCGGCCCGCGCCCAGGCCGGTCGTTCGGCCGCCGCGGCCGACCTTGCCGCGGTCGACGAGCAGATCGAGCTCGTCCGCAACCAGATCGCCGCCCTGATCGGCACCGGCCCGGCCCGCGGCAAGGCGATCGCGCTTCCGGACGCGCCGCGCCTGCGCAGCTTCGGCCTGCCGGACGATCTCGGAGTGGAGATGGTCGGGCGCAGGCCCGACATCGTCGCGGCGCGGTTGCGTACCGAAGCCCTGGGTTCCCGGATCAAGGCGGCGAAGGCCGATTTCTATCCCAACGTCCGCCTCTCCGCCCTGATCGGCCTCGGATCGCTCGGGCTCGGCAACCTCCTCGGCAGCGGCTCCGCGTTCGGCTCCGCCGGCCCGGCGGTCAGCCTGCCCATCTTCTCGGGCGGCCGGCTGCAGGGCGCCTATCGCGGCGCCCGAGCGGATTATGACGGCAGCGTCGCGACTTACAACGAGACGCTCCTGCAGGCGGTCCGCGAGATCGCGGACGTCGGCGCCCGCCAGCGCGGGCTGGCCGCGCGTCTCACCCAGACCCGCGCCGCCTTCGCGGCGTCGCAGCGCGCCTACGACCTCATCCGGGCGCGCTATCGCGGCGGCCTCGCGCCCTATTTCGAAGTGCTGGGCGCCGAGGACGCGCTCAACGCCAACCGCCGCGCCGTCGCCGATCTCGAGGCGAGCGCCTTCGCGCTCGACGTCGCGCTCGTCCGCGCCCTCGGCGGCGGCTTCCGTGAAACCCGTCCCGAAGGAACAAGGTCATGAACAAGCCCCTCGCCCAGGAAGATTTCGACATCGCCGATCTGGAAATGGCGCCCGCCGCGGCGCCCAGGAGCCACCGCATGAAGCTGTTCATCGGCTTCGCCGCGGGCCTTCTGCTCGCCGGAGGAAGCTACAAGGCCTACGAGGCGATGTCCGCCGGCCATGTCACCACCGACAATGCCTATGTCGGCGCCGACGTCGCCCAGGTGACTCCCTTGGTCGGAGGGCCGGTGCGCGAAGTGCTGGTCCAGGACACCCGGCAGGTGCGCCGCGGCGAAATCCTCGTCCGGCTCGACGACACCGACGCGCGCATAGCGCTCGCCCGCGCCGAAGCCGAGCTTGCCGCCGCCGAGCGGCGCGTCCGAAGCCTCGTCGCCAATGACGGCGAGCGCAGCGCGCAGGTGAGCGCCCGTTCGGCGGACGCGGCCCGGGCGAGCGCGCAAATCGCCGCGGCCCGTGCCGATCTGGACCGCGCCGGAATCGACCTCCACCGGCGCCAGGACCTCGCCCAGTCCGGTGCCATCTCCGACGAGGAGCTGACCACCGCCCGCAACGCCTACAGCACGGCCTCCGCCAACCTCCGGGCCGCCCAGGCGGCGCTGGCCCAGGCCGCGGCCCAACGCGAGGCCGCCGTCGGCAGCCGGAGCACCAACCAGGCGCTGATCGGCGACGGCCGGATCGACACCAATCCCGACGTGCTCGCCGCCCGGGCGGCGGTCGCTCAGGCGCGGCTCGACCTCGAGCGCACCGTGATCCGGGCTCCGGTCGACGGGATCGTCTCGCGCCGCCAGGTCCAGGTCGGCCAGCGTGTCCAGGCAGGCGCCATGCTGATGGCGATCGTCCCCGTCCAGTCCGCCTATGTCGACGCCAACTTCAAGGAGGTCGAGCTGACCGACGTGCGTCCGGGCCAGAAGGTCACCCTGACCTCGGACCTCTACGGCGACGATGTCGAGTTCCACGGCCGGGTGGCCGGCTTCTCCGGCGGCACCGGCGCGGCCTTCGCGCTCGTGCCTGCGCAGAACGCGACCGGGAACTGGATCAAGGTCGTCCAGCGGCTTCCGGTCCGGATCGCGCTCGACCCGCGCGAGCTCGCCCGCCGGCCTCTTCGCGTCGGACTCTCGATGACCGCGACGGTCGACACCGCCGACTGACGCTCACCCGAAAAAGGGGCACGACCCATGTCCAGCACGACCGCTCCGGGGGCGGCCCATCGGGCCGCCCCGCTCTCCGGCCTTACCCTCTACGCCGCGGCGATCCTGATCGGCCTCGGCAATTTCCTCGTCGTGCTCGACACCACGATCGCGAACGTCTCGGTGCCGACCATCGCCGGCAACCTCGGAGTCTCCTCGACCCAGGGGACGTGGGTGATCACCTCCTATGCGGTCGCAGAGGCGATCACCGTGCCGCTCACCGGCTGGCTCGCCAGGCGCTTCGGGGCGCAGCGCACGTTCATCACCTGCTATCTCGGCTTCGCAATCATCTCGCTCCTGTGCGGGATGGCGAGCTCGATGGGCATGCTGCTCGGAGCGCGAGTCCTGCTCGGCCTGTTCGGCGGCCCGATCATGCCGCTCTCGCAGATGCTTCTGCTGCGCATCTTCCCCAGGGAGAAGGCGACCCTCGCGACCGTCATCTGGGCGATGACGACCCTGATCGGACCGGTCGCCGGCCCCATCCTCGGCGGAATAATCTGCGACAATTACGGCTGGTCGTGGATCTTCTTCATCAAGGTGCCGATCGCCGCGGCCGGCGGCCTCGTCCTGATGACGATGCTGCGCGGCCGACCCGACCCCAAGGCCCCGGCCTTCATCGACAAGGTCGGTCTCGCGCTCCTCGTCCTGTGGGTCGGCGCTCTGCAGATCATGCTCGACGAGGGCCGCAACCAGGACTGGTTCGCCTCGCCGGAGATACGGGTCCTGGGGGTGATCGCCGCCATCGGCTTCATCGCCTTCCTGATCTGGGAGTTGACCGAGAAGAACCCGATCGTCGACCTCAGGATCTTCCGCCACCGCGGCTTCGTCGGCGCGGCGACGACCTATTCCGTCGGCTTCGGCGCCTTCTTCGCAAGCATCGTCATCCTGCCTCTCTGGCTCCAGTCCAACATGGGCTACACCGCGACCTGGGCCGGCTACGCCACCGGCATCATGGGAATCCTCGCCGTCTTCTGCTCGCCGCTCGTCGGCAAGGCGGTGGACCGGTTCGACCCGCGCCTGATCGTCTGCGCCGGAATCCTCGGCCTCGCCTCGGTCATGCTGTGGCGCATGTGGGGCTTCAACAACGACGTGACCTTCCTGCAGATGGCCGGGCCGACGCTCGTCACCGGCCTCTTCATGGTCATGTTCTTCGTGCCCGTGACCGGCCTCGCCATGGCCAGCGTCGAGCCCGCCGAGCAGGCCAACGCCGCCGGCCTCTCCAACTTCATGAGGACCCTCGCCGGCGCCTTCGCGACCTCGCTCATCCAGAGCGGATGGTCGAACGCCGCCCGCGCCAACAGCACCGAGATCGCGAACGCCATGCCGAACGGTCAGTCGGCGATCGACGCCATGACCGGCCAGGGCGTCCCGGTCGAATCGGCGAGGACGATGCTCTCCTACGTCGTGGAGGGCCAGAGCGTGATGCTCGCCACCCTCGACATGTTCGGAGTGATCGCCCTCACCCTCGCCGCCGCCGCCGCCCTCATCTGGCTGGTCCCCCGGCCCAAGGGCCCGATCGACACCAGCGGCGCGCACTGAGGACAGGCCCCGCAGGAGCGAAAAACCGAAGGAGATTGAAGTGCGTAGAGGTCTTCTGCTTGCCGGGACGGCGCTGCTCGCCTTCCTGCCGGCTTCCCGCGCCCCGGCGCAGGGCTTCTACGGCCCCTATGCGGGCGTCGAGGTCGGCGCCCGCCGCACCGGGGCCGACGTCCGGACTGCGGACCGGGACCGCCTATCCGTCGCCGGCGGACCGTTGGCGGGATACGACCGGCAGGTCGCGCGGCGCGTCCTGCTCGGCGGCGAGGCCGCTGTGGGGCCCGCTGCGGCCGACCGTCTCGGAGCGCCCGCGTCGGCCGGGCGCGTCTCCGTCGATCGGGGACCGTCCTTGGATCTCACCGCCCGGGCCGGATACGGGCTCGATCGGGCCACCCTCGCTTATGTGCGCGGCGGCTATACCGACGCCCGCATCGAGGCGGACGCGAGCGCCGCCGCGGAGCGCGAGTATCGCGACGGCTGGACGCTCGGCGCCGGCATCGAGCGGCACATCCTCGAGCGGATCTCGGCGCGGCCGGAATATCGCTACGCCGACCTCGGCGAGGAGGGCGGCCCCTCCGGCCGCCACCGCCTGCTCGCCGGCATCGCCTACCGCTTCTGAACCTCCCCCGCCTCGCAAGGAACCCTCGCCATGCGCATCCTCCTCATCGCCTCACTCGTCATCCTCCCTCTCCTCATCTTCTATGCGTTGCGCGCCGTCACCGGCGACCCGCTGAGCGCCATCATCTTCGGCCTCATGATCTTCGTCACGGTAGCTGCCTGGCTCGGCGGCCGTCCCGCCGCTTCCGGAGCGCTCAAGAGGTGGTAAGCCGCACCCCGGCGCGTTCCGAGAAAAAGCCCCGCCGACTCGCCACGCGCAGGTAAACTCGCTCACCGGGGGCGAGCCCGGCGCGCGGCAGTCCCCAACAGGCGGGATGGGCGGGAACAATGGCTGGGGCGGCAGGATTCGCAGCCGGTTTTTTTGGGTGCTAAGTTATTGATTTCGTTGGCGCGAAAAACGAGATTTACCCTTGAGATGTGCAGCGAATTGGCACAATTTTCAAGGCCAATTTCGCTGCCTTCTCGCTGCCGCAGTGACCAGAACAGGGGCTCAAAACGAGTGGTGGCGGCTGTTGATCATTGCGCCTTCGACGTATTCCTCCAGGAGGAAGCTGCGCCCACCGACATCGAATTCGACATAATAGCCAAGGCAGTATCCGCAAACATACTCGGGGAGAGTCACACCGTCGGCCGACCAGATGCCGTCATAGGAGGACCGGGTGAGCGTTCGCAGCCGCAGCCGGTCCTCGTCCTTCTCGTTCTCAGGCCGTGTGCTGCGCTTCATCTCGATAGCAATGAGATTGTCATGCTCGGGCCGTTCACCGCGGCTGTGAAGGATGAGGTCGCAAATGATACGCACCTCGCGCAGACCTTCAGCCAGCATCACCTTCACGCGGCCTTCCTGCATACGGTTATAATCGGCATCGGCGCGGTAGCCTTCGATGCCGGCCGCGATTGCTGCGTTTTCGAGCAGCGGAGCCCAGCACGCGCAGAGATTTCGCTCAGCGGTGCCATTGAGGATATTCTTCGTTTCGCGTTCGAGAAACTGCGAGAACGAGGAGTCGAAGACCGCGCGCAGCGTCTCAATCATGGCGCAACATCTGGTGACCCGTCCCCCCAGCTGACATGCTTCCGTAGGCGCGGGTCCATCATGGCCAACTGGCGGAGGCGGTCAATCGGAGATGCGGTCGCTCCCTACGCGGGCCTTGAAGGATTAGCGCGCCGCCTACTTGATCATAACGCCTTGACGAAGGATTTGCGGGCTACGTCAAGCTCAGTTCGCTGCGGGTGGATCAACGGCTGTGTAACGCCCTGTTTCTAATCCGCGGCCGCGATGGTAACCTGCAGCCTTTGAGTGGGGTAGCAGCGAATGGTCGATCTCAAGTTTCTTCTAGGAGAGTTGGAAATCTTGGATCTGGTTGGCTCAGCCGATCGAGAGATCAACAGCATCAATTTCGATTCGAGAGCCGTGGGGGAGGGTGACCTCTTCGTCGCGGTGAGGGGAACGCAAACAGACGGTCACCGATATATCTCTTCGGTTGTGGAACGGGGCGTTGCCGCTGTCATTTGCGAGGTTTTGCCCGATGCAGTCTCCGACCGAACGACCTATGTCGTGGTTCGCGATTCTAGCTTCGCCCTTGGTTGGATCGCTCAGGCATTCTTTGAGCATCCATCACGTAAATTTACCCTCGTCGGCGTTACCGGCACGAATGGAAAGACGACAACAGCTACCCTTCTCTACCGACTCTTCAGTCGACTGGGTCATAAATGCGGGCTTCTGTCCACGATCCGAAATTATGTCGGATCGGAAGTTATCCCCTCCACACACACAACGGGTGACGCGATTCAGATTGCTCGTAACATGGCAGCGATGGTGGATGCCGGGTGCACGCACTGCTTCATGGAAGTTACTTCTCATGCAGTGCACCAAAACCGCATAGTCGGACTTTGTTTCGACGGTGGCGTCTTCACCAATTTAACCCAGGACCACCTGGACTATCACAACACAATGGACGCCTACGCGGCAGTCAAGAAGTCCTACTTCGATTCCCTTCCTTCGCAGGCCTTCGCACTAACGAATCTGGATTCCCCACATGGGCTGTGGATGGTCGCTGACACGCGTGCTCGCCGCTTTACATACGGTTCAGCGTCCAACGCCGATTATCCGCTCGAGGTGGTAAGAAGCACGCCGGACGGCTTGGAACTCAAAGTAGGGGGCATTGCAATACGCTCCACACTCCTGGGGACCTTCAATGCATACAATCTTGCCGCCACTGCCGCGGCAGCAAACCTACTTGGAGCGTCGCTCGAGGAAGTTTCAGAGGCGCTGCTCCGGATTCCTCCCGTTGAAGGAAGAATGGAAATAGTGACTGCCGCGAGCGGTGCCACCATAATAGTCGACTTCGCCCATACCCCGGACGCGGTCGAAAACGTCTTAGATACGATTTCTGCCTTCAGGGAGCCCGGCGGACGGATCATCACCGTCCTTGGTTGTGGCGGAGATCGTGACCAGGAGAAGCGCCCCATCATGGCCAGGGCGGCTTGCGACCGCAGTGATCTCGTTGTGATCACCGCTGACAACCCCCGCTCCGAGTCGCCCGCCGACATAGCCGCTGAGATGCTGGGTGGGCTCACCGGCAGTAATGGTGTTGAGGTCATCCTCGACCGACGGGCGGCAATTTTCCACGCCTGCGCAGCCGCCGGCCCGAGGGACATCGTGCTGATCGCCGGAAAAGGTCACGAAAAATTTCAGGAGATCGCAGGGCAGAAGTTGCCCTTCGACGACGTGATCGTGGCGAAGGAGGCTGCGTCGGCTAGGCCTCACACCTAACGAAAATCGAGTCCGGCGAGCTTCTCTGCGAGGCGATCGACGACTCTGGACGCTCCCGTCCGATCAAACAGATTTAGAGCAAGCCTGTATTCCGCCTTCGCCTTGTCGCGCTGTTCCGCGACCAGAAGAGTGTCGCCGAGCAGCTCGTGCGCGACCGCTAGCTCGTAGGGCTCGTCGAGACCATCAGGCCCCAAGGTCAACACGGCGGACCGGAAAAACTCCTCGGCTCCCTCCAGGTTGCCCTTGGCCAATTCGAGTCGCCCCCGGCCGAGCGTGACGAGAACAATCCCCAGGCTCGGCACCTTTCTGGCGGCCTCATAAAATTTCATCGATTTCTCGAAAGCAGCATACGCGGCGTCGAAATTCCCCTCGCGCACATCTATGTCGCCCAGTCCACGCCAACAATGCGCGAGGCCAAATTCATTGTCGCGAAATGCCGCAATCGCATTCTCGTATTCCTCTCGAGCCCCGGCCACTGATCCCTCCGCGAGGAGAAGATAAGCGTATCCACGATACAGGTTCCCGGCGAGTTCCCCCGATAGAGCATCCAGTATTTGCCTAATGCCGGCGAAGAGCTTTCGCCCCTCCTCGAAGAAAGCCAGTTTTCTGTAAGCATCGAAAAGGCCAACCCAGCATCGAAAAACTGTGTTCGGGTATCTACCCCGCGCACGGTCCATCACTCTCTCGTAAAGCGTCACGGACTCAGCGATACTTCCTTGCTTGTATTCTATGTGAGCATATGTTCTAAGTGTCTCGCACGTTAACTCGTCGTCCGTTGTATCGTCTTGGCTGACTGCAGGCAGGTAAGCCTTAGCCAGATCAATCTCTCCCCGCAACCAGTGGATATTTCCCACGTAATACCGGCACGAACGGGCATCCTCCGATCTCCCATTAGCCAAAAAGATCTCTTCCGCCTTCTTCAAATAATTTACTGCATCGCCTGGTGACGAGATAGGATTGTGAGCCCCACTCAGATTGTTGTGATATGCCCAATACAGCAAAAGTATACTACGCGCAGCAGCCACCGTTTCCGCTCGAGTTGATATCTCAAGCCTTCGGTCGAGGGATGCATGTATATTGTGGAATTCCTGTCGTATTAGTCGATTCTTATTCCTGGAATCGACGTCACGAAATTGCGGGGCGTTTTCGGCTACATAGCGGTCGAAGTAACTGTCGATGCGCCGGCGTGCTTCCTCGAAGTGCTTCCCAATCGTCCCTTTTAACGTGCTCCGCTGCCGGGCCTTGGCGTTTGCGAACAAGAACAATGGTCCTCTAAGGCGCGGCGGCCTGCGATCAGGTGCTCCAGGATCGTCGAGGAATGACCGCTGCCGAAGAAGCCTCACGGCGCCGTAGATCTCCGCCCGCTCTTCGGGCCAGACATTCTCAACGACCTGCTCCGACAATCCGTCGGGGAGCAGGCCAAGAGCGAGGAAAAGGGACTTGGCCGAGGCTGGTAGCGCTTCGAATGAAAGCTCGAAGGAGGCCCTGAGGCTTCGATCATCAAGAGAGGGCTCAGGACTAGCAGCAATATCCTCCCACGTGCTGCGCCACATCTGCCGCAGGGTCGGCAGAGCCAGCCCAGCATCCCAGCCGTAACGTGCAACGATCTTTATCGAAAGCGGGTGAGCGTCGAGCTCTGATACGAAATCTAGGAGCGAGGTCTCAGGATCATTCCTGTAAAAACCTTCCGAGTGCTCGTGAAACAAGGCCACGCCGTCTTCAGCCATTAGCGGCGTCACCTCTCTCGTCACCAGCTGATGCTTTTCGATGTTCGCTTGGCAGGTGATGATAAGCCGGCCGTTCGGCGTCAGTGAGGCGATCAGGGAGTCAAGCGTCTGCCTCAGGGTATCCTTCGAGGTGCTGTCGCGCAGTAGATCAAAGCCATCCAAGATCAGGAGGATGGCACGTCCCCGTAATGGCTCGTAGCTGCTCGGCAAATCCGGTTGGCCCAATGCGACGGCAATGCGCCTTGGCAGGTTCTCGATTTGCCGCTCGCTCTCAAGATCGACTTCCACAACTCCGAAATGGTCTGCAGCGGCAGCCCCAATGTATCTCGCCAGGGTTGTCTTGCCTTGCCCCGGCGCCCCGTAGAGCACGATACCAATGTGAGCGTTGAGGTCGTTCAGGCACTGATCCCGCTCCGCGTCACGTCCAACGAGGCAATCAGGCAGGCTAGGGGAGGCTCTTAGGAGCGCGCCGCCCTCCGCCGTGAGGGCATCGGCACCATCCTCGGCTGATCGGCGAGCCTCGTCTCGCAGGTCGGCCGCCTCCAGACCCAATGCGCGAGCACAGCTGGCGAACCCGTTCCAAGAAACTTGGTCGCATTTCTGCTGCTCGATCCGCTGCACCTGCTTCAGGCCGACGCCCGCTTCTGCGGCGAGGGCATCTTGGGTCCAGCCGAGGGCGCCGCGCTTTCCGCGGTGAAGATGAGCAATAGCCGCTCGGAAGTCTGGATCCTTGGATAAGGCGACCCACTCGGTCTCCCCTTCGGTGTCCTTCATGCTGCCCCCAAGCAATGCGTTCACATGTCCAATACAAGGATGTGCGTGGACAGTCCACCGGACTCGGTCGTGGACTGTCCAACTCGCAACTCGAACTTAGCGCAATCAGACTTCTTATGGACATTGTCTACTAGACGACCACGACAACGCTTGAAAATCACAAGAAATATACCTCCTCCAAAAAAGGAGGTATGAAATGATTGTTGATCGTCTTCTGATAAGCGTTTCTTCCATTGAGCTGACCTATGCCGCGCTTATTTTCGGCATCGACCACTATACAGTGTTTCAGTTCGCTACGCTCGCCTTGCTTGTGTTCAAAACCACCTTGGTGGCTGCTGAATACCTCAAAAAGGCTGAATAGGAAGTCGGCCGATCGGATGAGACCCGAAGGCTTGATAGCCGACGAAGACCATCCGATCGTCGGCTTACGCCGGGGAGAAGTTATGTCTACGTGGGCGCGCGTGGATGCAAGACTCGACCTTGCTTTCGAGGCTATGAGGCCGCCATGGACGACTCCGGCTCTCCACGGTTCGACCTAGCAAAGGCGCTGCAGCCGCTGACGATGGAGCTCCCTGTCCTCGGCCCGGTCGCGCTCGATCTCCGCACTACCGACTTCCTCACCTGGCTGGACGAAGGACGCCGCATGGACCGCTGGTCCAATCCGCAGACCTTCGTGCAGGACCTGCTGGCGCAACGCAGCGTCACGTCCCAGGAGGCGCCGCCGCCCGCACCCGATATGCTCGCCGCGCTCGACGCCTCTACGCTTGACGGAATTGCTGGCCTGATCGCCGAAAGATCAGCGTCATCCTTCGTGCCGCGCCAGGTGATTGACAAGGAATCCGGACAGGCGCGGCCTCGCCGCAAGAGCGATGGCGATCCCAACCAACCTCTACCCAAAGAGAGCCATTCCGCGCGACTCAAGCGGATCATGTTCGCCTATCTCGACTATCACCGCGCTCAGACGCGACGGCTGCTCGAGACGGCCGCCAAAACGACCGCGGCGACCGACTTTCTGCGGAAATCAGACTCGCTCTCGACGATATTGCGCGCGCAGAGCCTGGCCAGCAGCGTGTTCGCGAACGATCCGGCACGTCGTGCCATCCTCGACCTGGAGCGGTCATCGGCCTTCAGGACCATTCAGGCGTTGAGCACCTCTGCGGTGTTCGAGCAGCACCGGCGCCTCGCCGTCGAGCTCGCAACCCTGAGTTCTCCGCTGGCCCGTCTTCAGGAGACGGCGCGGGGAATCGCGGGCATGCAGGCAGCGCATGGATGGGCGCAACGCGACCGACTGTTCAGCAACGTGTCACGCTGGGCCCATGCCGCAGACGTTCAGCTTCGCCTTGGCCTTTCCGCGGGCGTGGTTGCAGCGTTGGCGGCGCAACCGTCCGCCAGCCAGGTCGCGGCCGCTTCGGTTGCAGCGCAGGCCGCCGCCATCCTGAGGCCCGGATTCGAGACGGCCGCAACGCTTGCGCTGGAGGGGCTCGCCCCCAGCGGGGCCGTCGCCGAATTGCTCCGGCGCTACGAGAGCGAGAAGCGGGACGCGCCAGTCTTCGAATCGGTCCGGGAAACCCTGGTCAGCCTCGACGATGAGGAAACGACCGGCACCGCGTTCATGGAACTGTTCGAGCAGGCGTGGGCGGCCATCGTGAGGCTAGTCGGAGACAGGCCCGAGCTGCTGCGCAACCAAGCCTTTCTCGGCTGGCTTTCGGTCCTGATCAGTCTCGCCGGCGCAACGTTCACCGCCTACCAAGTTTGGGGGCCGCCGCCGGCGGCAATCGTCTCGCGGCTGGACGCCGGCAACGACGAGCTTCGCGAAATCAACAGAAAGCTCGACGCCGAACGTCGGAGCGCGGAGGCGCAGCGGTTTATCCGGTTCGTCCACCAAGTCGTGAACCTTCGGGCCGAGCCGCACCGGCAAGGGCAGATGATTCGGTTGGTTTATCCTGACCAGCCGGTGCGGATCATCGAATTAATGGGCGAATGGGTCTATGTAGAGGTTTTCGACTACGGCTCAGACGGGCCCGTCAGGGGCTGGATGAGCCGCCGGTATCTTCGGCCCGCGCCACTGGGGAACTGACGAGGAAGATGGGGTCAACAGGCCGGCGCCGCGTCCGCGCGCGATGAAGGGAACCGGACTTCCGTTGTTTTCACAAGCCACGGGGCCTTTAGCCGAAGCTTGGACATAGCACCCGCATCCGGTCGGGTGCCACAATGCGCGGGCAAGGCTCCGGCGGCAAGCCTGCGGATCGAGCTTACTTCAGTCGCGGCCGAGCTGCCCGCGAAGATGCGCATGGAGCTGCGCCAAGCGGTTGTCCTCCTCCGAAGCGGATTGCGCCTCCCGGGCGGCGGCAAGCTCGATGCTTATATCCTCGCTGTCCCGGTGCTTTCGAAACAGCGCGAATTGATCCTCATTGAAGTGCGGAAACCTGACGTTCTCGCCATCGACCAGGAGGTGTCCAGGAGCCTTCGCAGCGGCCTGTATCCATCCGGCGACCCGCGCGATCTCCAGACGCCCCTCGTGGATATCTTTCAACCTGCGGTCCGTCTCCGCCGCCAAAACCCTCGACGAGAGAAAGGGCGCCCACTCCCTCGGCGGATTCTCTAGTCTGGGCCTGTTCGAAGCAGGATCGATTAGGATGTGATAGCCGTATTCCTCGATCTCGCCGAACATCGCTTCATAGGCTTTGCGATCAAGAGTTGCCTCTGACGGGGACTTCGGCGGCACGGGCCCGGGTTTGGCTATCGGCGCATGAGGGGCTTCTTCGACTGGCCGCTTTGGCGCGTCTGCCGGAGTGGGCGGACTCGCTTTTCCGCTCGTAGTAACCCTCACCGTCGTAGCCGCCTCCGGAACGGGTGGAACGTATGCAACAGGGGTCGACACTGCGTCGCGAGCCAGGCTGAACTCTGGCTTCGGCGGGGGCGTTTGAGACACTGGTGCCGCGGCAGATGAGGCGACGGGAGAACCCACAACCGGCACAGGCCGCCTTGCCGCCTCGGTGGCCTTCTCTAGGATCGTCCCGGTTTCGACCGGGATCGTCGGCGAAACCGCGGGCTCCGGCGGGCGCTCGGCTGCTTTACTCAGGAATTCCAGGCGCGCTCTTGCGGCGTCAACGATCCGGGGGTCGAATGGCCGTGGCTGCAGAAGCGGCTGTATCTCCGGAGAGACGCTTTCTTTCAGGACGAAGGCAAATTGTGGATGCAGCTTAACGGACGACGAGCGACCAAGCGCTTCGACGACCACATCAATTTCCTTCTCCTGTTCCGCGAACATCTCAGCGAGCCGCACCTGCACATGCGCCTCCCACGCAGGGTTTCGCAGATGCTCGTCGGCCTTTGGAATGCTCGCTACCGAGGACGGGGCGAGCTGATATCTCTCGCCAATTCTGAAAACCAACCATTTTGCCGCCCTCGCCTCCCGCAGCACTGCCTCCAGATCGGGTGGGGGCCCGCTAGTCTCGGCGTCGGACGGCGGTGTGGCTGCGACCGGGATTGAGGCGGACATCGTGGGCGGCTGAGGGGGCGGCCGATAGGCCGGAGGGGAGGCCGGCCGCGCTGGAGCTGGCGCAGCTTTCGCGATCGTTGGCGGTTCGGGCGTTGGCCCGACCTGAGCGCTGGCCGGGGCCGCCGCAGGCACGGACGGCAACATTCTCGCTCCACCGCCAACTGTGCCCACATCCTTCTCGCCCGCAGGGAGAAGCGACTTAAGCTTCGTCTCGGCTGCCTCGGCCCGCGCCTTCTTCTGCGCCGCCTCAGCCGCCGCAGCGGCCGCTGACGCCTCCCTCTCCAGCTTCGCCGCGGCGGCGGCGGCCAGCGCCGTTGCCCGATCTTCCTTCGAGAGGCGCCGTCGCATCGCCTCATAAACGCGCCTCGCCGCAGGCTCCTCACCCGCGCGCTCGGTGAGCCATTCCGCCCACGTGAGCTTCCGGCGTGGAAACACGCTGAGCGTGGACAGGCGCTCGAGATAGTCCTGCTCGATCACGTTTTCCAAGTGGCGGCGAAGGACTCTGCAGGCCTGCCTCACCTTGGTTTTATCGAGGCCGTGGTCGAGGAGGGCCTTGCGCCTACGTTTGACAGCCGTGCGAATCAGCCGGCGCCGCCGACGAGTGTCCGCGTTCAGCTCTCGCCGCTCGGCGCGCCGGCGACGATGTTCTTGTTCGTAAGCCGAATAGCGGGCCTTCAGCCGGAGCCGTTCCTCGCGATCGACATTGCCCGTTACGATCGGTTCGGCGGGGTGTGCTTCAACCCGTCCGAGTTCCGCCCGCCGTCCGAACCATTCGGCGAACGGCTCTTCGCTGCGCGGCCATGTTCATCGAGCTCGAATTCGAGCTCGACGTCGGTCGCGGCGGCGCGAGCGCTGACGGGCTGGCCGCGGCTCTGATCGACCGCGTCGGCGACCATGGAGGCGTAAGCCGCGGCTTGATACAGCCGTGCTTCGTCCAGCTCGGCCGCAAGTCTCAAGGCCGCGTCGCGCAGGCGGTCTGCCACGGCGCCGTCGACAGGCTGATGGGGTTCCGACACGGGGGACCAGCCGACTAGAAGGACGAGGGGGCGGGGCCGAGCCGCTTCCGCATGGCTGCGTTGAAGTCGGCGGTCCATTGCCTCATCTGCCGGAGGCCCGGGTAAAGCGAGATCTGGAGCTCGCTGCCAGGGCTATACTGGATGTAGCTCTCCTGCGGGTTGCTCTTCCGGCAATCCGGCTCGGCCGTCGCGCAGATTCGGTTCATCGCCGGATTGAGCTGTGCCCCGCGGCCATAGCGCGCGGTGACCTCCGCTACGAGTGCGGCCGCAGGACGGCCGTTTGCTGGGGCCTTGTAGGTGACCGACTCCAAGATGCCGCCGTCAGCGGAGACTTTGATGTCGGCATAGATATACTCTGCGCCCTTGCGGGCGTGCAGCCGCCGTGGCCCATTCGCCTTCGGGCTCGGGAACCGTCCTGCGGCTCTCGCGCGAGACGCCTCGACCCAGTCATCGAACGACCATTCTCCCGTGTCGAGCGACGTGATGAACCCCTTCTGGCGCAGAGTCGCCGTCGCCGCCGCCAAACTGTCGCCAAGGGAGACGCCCGAGATGTCGAAGCGCTTTGGCGCGGCCGCGCTCTGCGGCGGCGGCTGCTTTGGCGCTGCCGCATCGCTTGCCTGGCCGCATCCGGCCAGGATCAACATACCGATCGTCAGATGGTGCCCTACCGGCATCGCGTCGCCTCCACGGTTGGAGGCGGCCTTCCCCTCAGCCACCGCCTCCGGTTTCGAGGCGACGCCGGCGGAGAACCGGACGCTTGATATCCCTGCGAGTGCTGGGCGCGATGGTTTTGGTCGGACGGCGGTGAGCCGCACGACTTGGACATGACACCGCCATCCGGTCGACCAGAGGTCGAACGCCGGCTACCGGCGCGAAACCGGCTCCACTCGCGAGGATATCAGGCCTCGGCCCACCTGGACAGCGGGCGAACGGAGTTAATCACGCAAAATCACGTAGTGCAAGTGGCTGATTAGATGCTTTCGTTGGAATACTGATGCCGCCCGCTCACGCGGCAGCGGCCAGGCTCGCGATCCGCTCCTCGGATAGCGTCCGCACAAGATCGCGAAGCTGCGCCACCCGGGAGTCCAGCCATTCGAGCTCCTCGACCGTGATGCGATAGTGGCGGGAGTATCTTGCCTTCACATAGGCGGCGCGGAGCTGCTCGTAGGCCCGCCGCTGGAACTTCGTCTCGATCGGCCACACGTCAACCAGCCGCGGATCGAGCTCCTCGGCGAGTTTCCGGAGCCGGTTCAGCGAGTGCGTCTTGGGCGAGTAGAGCGTCCGCACGAGGATCAGGCAGTGGTAGAACCGCTCGGTTGCTTGGTGGAGTAGGAACGCCGCGAGCTTCGTATCGCCGTCCTTCATTGCGTAGCCCGTGTTTCGGACGAAGCCGACGGCGCTCTCGAACCACTCCTCGAAGTAGTCTCGAGTCTCACGAAGAGCCTCCTCGCAGGAGAGAGGCTTCGGCTCAGAGAAGGGATAGCCCGGCTCCTCGAAGAGGAGAATTCCCTCGCGCACGATGTCGACGAAGAAGTAGCGCCCGAACCCGAGCTTCTCGTTCACATCCTCGATGCTGTGATAGATGACGCTCACCGGCGTCCGCAGCCGCGAACCGGCCGCGAGTTCCTCGAGAAGCCGATCCTCCGTAGCCGCCCAGAACTCCCCGACCTCCGTGAGATCCTCGTGGTTCACGACCACGAGCAGATCATAATCTGAGAAATACCGCCCGACCGGGTCATCGACCCAGTCCCCCCGGGCATAGCTCCCGAACAGGATGATCTTGAGGATCCTCCCCACCCGGAACCGCGGCGCCGTCCGGTGAGCGAGAGCCTTCGCGAAGCCCTCCTGGATCATCTCAACGACGAGCGCGAGCTCGCGCTGCTTTCCTGCCGGGAGGTGGCTGAGTTCGCGGTTCACGGACGGTAATGTCGCCGCGTCGGATTCGCTTGCCAAGAGGATTTCTCGGAGACTCAGCGCTGCTGCCGCAATCGAAGTGCTCGCAATGCCTGGAAATTGCGGCAATATAGCCTGAGGGGAGACGTGGTTGTCGAAACGAGGGAGGGACTGGGGCGACCGCAGCCGGAGCCAGCGGATTGCTGATGCTGGCCGCTCGCGCGGCGAGCGCGTCCGCGCGTTACTCGCCGCGCGCGAAAAGGTCCGAACGGTCGACCAACTACTGGCGCGGCCCGGAATGCGTGTTTCGACGGCGACAAGATATGCAACCACCGCAAAGCCCGACGATTGGGCGCCTCTGTCCGCCGGTGCGCCCGCGGTCGATTCGCTCGTGCAGTCGATACTTGACGGTAAGGACCGTGTTTTGCTCGGCTGGCCCGAGCGACCCGGGAACGGCTTCACCCTGGCCGCGCTTGCGATGCGCGAAGCGCGCGCCAGCGGCCGTCTCGCATCCGCTACGCTCGGCATCTGGCCCTGGCGCCCCGGGTTAATGCGCGCAGGGCGTTCCGCCCTCGTCCACCCGCAAGATCTTGCCGATGCCGCCCGCCACGCCTTGAATGACATCGAGGCCGGGGAAGCATGGACCGCAAGCGATCTCGCCCACCGCTCGCTTGCTATGATCGAGCTGCGGCTAAAGGACCTAGTGCTCCAGAACGCGCCCCCGCGGGTGGTGCGGGGGCGCCAGCGCGTCGAGATCCTGGTTCGCAGCCCCAGCTTAGTTGAGACTACCGCTGTGTTCCCCCCGCAAAAAGCTGGATTCGTGACCGACGCCGAGCAGGTTCTGAAACGCGTGCGTAACCATACCTTCCTTGGCGATAAGGGCGCGGGAATCCCTCGGGCCCGCGCTGAGGTCGGCTCCCCGGCCTCCACCCCTTTCGCACTTCTTGGTCTGCCGCCGGAGCGCTTACCCTCGCGCCTCAGGAAGCTCCTCGGCTTTGAACGAATTACACGGCACGGGCTTGATGCCGTAGTGGTTGACTTGACCCGGCAGTCGCGGGCGGAGCTTGGCGATCAATGGGAGCGCACCCTCGCCATCCTGCTCGAGGCGCTCGATTCGGTCCCCGGAAGGCGGCCGCCGCTGGTCGCGGTGTGCGAGGATCCCTTTGCGCTGAGGGGAGCGGCGCGCGCGATGCGCTCGCATGGCGCGCAGTTGCGACCGCGGCGCGCCCCGCCGGTCGAGGTTGGCATCTACCTCGCCGAGGCCGGGTTCCTCGGCCGAGCCTCCGCCTTGCCGGAGCGCCTGCAGGACGTTGGGTTCACCGCAGATATCAAGGACGCATCGCTCGTTCCAATCCGCGAGAAGCTCGTGACATTGGGGCGCCGTCTTCGTGATAGCGGTGACGGTGTGGGCGCGCGCGGCGTATCGCGCGCCCTCGCCTTCCTCCGGCGTGTGGCGAGTCTGCCGGTCGGACTCGATGAGGCAAGGTCGACTGCTGACACGCTGTTCGACGCGGACGACGAGGTCGATGCCGGGGTCCGCGCGATGTTTAGGCCGCGGATGGCGCTCGGCCAGCTCGCAGAAATCGGCGAAAGTTCGCCCGAGGGCGCGGCTGCGCGCGAGGCGGTAACGCTGATCGAAGCCCACATCGCGGGTTGGGGTGCAGAAACACCCGTCTCGGCTAAACTCGCAAATCTAATCGCGCGCGACGGCTGGAACACTCCGGCCACGCTCATTGCTGTGCCCGAGCGGCGCATCGCCGATGTGTTGATGGCGTCCGATCGCGGGGTCGCGTGGCGGTGCGGGATCGTCGATCATTCGGGGCTGGCTAGCGCGCTCGCAAGGGGGGATCTAGAGCGCGTAATTGTCACCGGCCCGAGCGCAACCGCAATTCGGGCCTTACTTACCAGTCCTGCTACGCCAGCCGAGGTTGTGCTGCTGGGTGATGCCTCAGGCTCGGCGCTGCTCGCCGGCGAGCTCGGACCGCTGGCCCGACTCCCTGGCTTCGCTCCAGTCGCCGCGCGGGCATCTGCGATGCAGGCCGCATTGAAGCGCGGAGGTCTCGACGAGCGCCTCGATGCCGGTGAGAGCGAGTTCCGCATCCTTCCGATTGCGCAGCCGCGCGACATTGACCTCACCAGGGAGGACGGGAACTACACGGGCGATAAGATCCTGCTCTCCACCACAACGCACCGGATTGCCTATCGTCCGTCGAGCGACGTGCTGGTATTCACCTCGGGCGAGGCGCGCCCATTCGAGAAGGTCCCAGCGCGCGAGGTCGAGCGCGGGGATCAGATCCTGGTTCTCGACGAGGAGATCCGTGATCGCATTCGGCACGCGTTAGCGACATCGCGGACCAGCCTAGCTCAGTTAGCCGATTACCACCGGCATATCGCCCGATTGCGCGAAGCACTCCCGGGATGGGTGCCCGACAAAGCGCGCGCTCTGCTTCGACGCATGCGCCAAATCGATCCGGCGCTGCCGGAAAGCGAGGTCCATAACATTCAACGCTGGCTGACTGCGGACCTTGCCACGCCTGCCGAAGATGGCGCGCGCCAACCGCGCGCCGCGCGAGACTGGCCCCGCTTTCACCTGTTTATGCAGGCGAACGGCGTCGACGAGATGCTGGCCCAAACCTATTGGCGCTTCGCGATCGTGCCGACGCGCTCTTATCGAGTGCAGGAAGGCTTTCAGTTCAACCAGCGCGTCGTGCAGTTCGTGCTGGATCCTGAGAGCTTTTCGGCCGGGCAAGCCGATGGCGCGCTCCGCGGATTGTGGCTGTCGCTGCTCGACGCGGTTGATGACGTCGAGAATATCGAGCTCGTGAAGGGGGGAACACCACGTGGGTGAGCCAGTCGCCTTAAGGGACATGGAGGCCGATGAGCGGCAATTGCTGAAGGAGGCGGTGTGCGACGCTATTCTCGAGCGCACGCGCCAGCTGGTGTCCGGAAGCGGTGACGTCGGTCGCACGATCTTGGGAGCGAAGCCGTCGCGAGTCTTGAGCAGCGGTTTCATTCTCCCGCGGATCGATGAGGATGGTGACGATGAGTCAAGCGACATCCGGCTGGCCGCACACGGCCTGGACCTGCGGATCAGGTCCGGCGAAGGAAGTTTCCGGATCGCGCCTACTCTAAGCGTCTATGTGCGCATCCTGCCTAGTGCGGAGGATCTTTTCGCTCGGGCCGGCCGGTTGATCCCTCGTGCGGAACTGTCGAGCGACGCTGCCCAGCGAGCCAAGGCTGAAATTAAGCGGCGGCTAGATAGCCAAGGCGCCGGATTGAGCGGCCGCCCGCGCCGCGAGTTGCGCGCCAGCGTCGCGGCTGCCGTCTATCGCGATATGGGGGTCGAAGTGCCGACGGGCGCAATAGTCCCGCAAGGAGCGGAAGCGGAGTTCGACAGCGCGCAGACGGCGCAGCCTTCCGATCAGGCCACGCTGCCGCGGCTGCGGATCCCGAATGCGATCGCCAGGCGCTATGAAGCGCCTCCTAAATGGCACCGCGTCGATGTTCCGATCCCCTTGCTGGACCTGTCCCTACCCGTCGACGGCGACGTTTGGCGACCGCTTGTCGCTGAATACTGCCAGCAGCTTCATGTCGCGATTCACGATGCCTGCTTGGCATTCTTAGCGTCCGAGGAGAGTCGGGACTGGGCGTGGCGTCGCCGGCGCCCCGAATCCGAAGATTTTTGGTCACGTGAATCTTGGGAGGCGTATCTCCGCCGCGTCCGAGCCGATCCTCCCGTCGCCGCCGACGTCGTGCCGCAAATCCAGATGCAGCTCCTCGTCCAAGCACTTCCCGATCCAACCGCGCCGGGATGTCACTCGGTTCGCGTGGCGCTCGAAAATCTACGCGAGAGCGATGCCGACATGGAATGCGGGCTATTCAACGTCGCCGTCCACGTGGAGCTTCCGGACGCGGCGCTCGCTCCCATGCGCCTCGAGCGCGTGCGGCGAAGCTATCATCTCGCTGGGTTCATGACGATGCCGGCGATCGGCGTAAACGGCGGCGTTGAGGATCTCGGATGCAGCGCGGGGAGGCGCGCGCTCCGAACTACTTGGATGCCGCGCTACGTGCTGCCGCGCATGAAAGCGCGCGAGATACCCGCAGTTCCCACCGCCTACTCGCGGCTTTGCGACTCGGGCCAAGATGTGGGCGCCCTGTCGGCGCTTGCCTGCGCAATGGACGTCTGGCGCGAGGAGATCGCGCGGACGACCGATCTCAGCCTTCATCCGGACGAGGGCGACGCGCATGACGAGCAGCGCCAGCGTGAGCAATTCCAGGGCGACCTCACCGCATGGAACTATGAGGCGCGGCGGGTTGAGCTCGGCATTTCGGTGCTTACTCGGTCACGAAGCGAATGGTTGAGCAATCCCGAGTCAAGCCGGGCAATCCCCTATCGGGCCTGGCTTCTCCTCAATCGCGCTTTTCACCGCGCAAATCCGCAGCGGGAGAATGAGCCGACGCCGGGATGGCGCCTCTTCCAGCTTGCCTTCATCCTCGCGCATCTGCCGACATTGGTCTCGCGCCTGCCCGAGTTCGAAGGCGATTTCCGTGCCGATTTCGATGAGGACGCTGCAAGCCTGCTTTACATGTCGACCGGCGGCGGCAAGACTGAAGCGTTTTTCGGCACAGTCGTTTTTGCGCTGTTCTTTGACCGGTTGCGAGGGAAGCACCGGGGCGTCAGCGCAATGATGCACTACCCGCTGCGCCTCCTAACCGTCCAGCAGGCCCAGCGTCTCGCGCGCCTGCTTTCCCACGCCGAGATGGTTAGACGGGCCGAGCAGGTCGATGGCGCGCCATTCGAAATTGGTTTCTGGGTAGGTGGCGGCAATACGCCCAACCGGACCGAGGCGCGCGCCGGAGTCGTCCTCGATGAACTCGCGATGATCCCCGCGTGGAATGCCCCGCGAGCGCGAGACGAGGAGGCCCTACTCGATGGCACGGCGCCCGGCGAACGCGGCTATGCGGCGGCTCACGCCGCGTGGAATAAACTGCCGAGCTGTCCCTTTTGCCGATCAGAGACCCAAACCGCGTTGCGGCTGTTTCCCGAAGAGCACAACCGCCTGGGCATCTTGTGCCTCAACCGCGCTTGCGAGTGGAACGTGGCGCACCAACAGGCGTCGCGAGCAGTGCCGCTCCCTTTTCTCCTCACCGACTCCGACATCTACCGGCGGGCGCCCTCGGTGCTCCTTGGGACAATCGACAAGCTAGCTCTCATCGGCCAGAATACTCATACGATCGACAATATCGCCGGCATGTTTGGCATGGCGAGAACGGTCGAGCGCGGGGAGGCGAGGCTCCTCGCTAATCCGACGGGACAGGACCTTTCCGGCCTCGAAGCTGTTGAGGTGGAGCCTGTGGCGCCAGCGTTCGACGGCGGGATCGAACTGTTCCAAGACCCTTTCCCGAGCCTAATTGTTCAGGACGAAATGCATCTGCTCGAAGAGAGCCTCGGCACCTTCGGCGGCATTTTCGAAACCGGCCTCTTTGCTTGGCTTCATCGGCTGGCCCCGTTGCTAGGCCCGCGGGCGGCACGCGTGCCGGGCGCCCCCGACCGCCCTCGCCTGCCGCATGTGATTGGCGCCACCGCCACCGTGTCAGATGCCGCGAAGCACGCGCGCGCGCTCTACCAACTTAAGGTGCGGCAGTTCCCGCACCCTGGGCCAGCGCTGCATTCGACCTTTTACAGCGGGATCGGCGAGTTTGCCGCATCGGGTCCCGCTGCGGCGCGGGCTGTGATGCTGGCGGGTGATGGCGATTCGCAGCGCGACCTCGAACGCGCAGCGCCTTGGGGCCGCCTTCATGCCAGCATCATGACAAACGGCCGGCTCCACACGGTTACAACGATCTCCGTGCTGGCTGCGCATGCCGCCACTATAACACGATGGCAGCGAGACCTCTCTTCGCCGGACATGGCTCGGCGTGACCGTGCCGCAATGGAAATCGAGGAGAGCGTATCCGATGCGCCCTATGCGCCAGGCCGCCGTCACGCAGTGGGCGCCACGCGGGCGGCGGGCCGGTTTGACCGGCTTGCGGCATTGGTCGATCTGCATCGAATTGAGCTCACCTATGTGACGAACAAGAAGGGCGGGGACCAAATCCTCGCTGCGCTTGCACCAGAGGCTTACGAGGCGCACGCCGCGATGGGCGACGATTATCAGCTGTCTGCCTTCATGACCGAACTGATCTCAGGCGGCGTCGACATCGCCGGAATACAGCGAGTGATCCAGGCCGCCGAGGCGTCGTTCGACCCGATGGCGGACAACATCTCCGACGCGCTGCGCGTGATCGTCGCAACTAGTGCGATTTCACACGGCGTGGACGTGGAAGCGTTCAACGCCATGGCTTTTGCCGGCATGCCATCCGACATCGCCGAATATATTCAGGCAAGCTCGAGGGTCGGACGCACTCATGTCGGATTCTCGCTACTCATCCCGACCCCCCAGACTCGCCGGGACCGGTTTGTCGTTGAAGTGCATGAGTCCTTCCACCGCCTTCTCGAGCGCATGATCGCACCCCCAGCGATTGAACGCTGGGCCGATAGGGCGATTGCGCGGACGGTGCCTTCGCTGGTGCAGACATGGTTGGCAGGCGTTCAGTTTCAGCGACGGATGGTCACCGCTGCTAATCGCGAAAAACCTCTCGTGCCTTTGCCCGCCACGGTGGAGCAGCTCAGCCGGATCCTCTCTAATCCGGCCGAATTGGCGGACTGCGCGGCATTCGTGCGCGAGGCGGTTGGGATCCACGGCAGTGAAGGTCGGCCATCGAACCCAGAATATTATGCGGACTTGGTCGCCGAGGAGCTGCGCAGGATCGAGGTCGCGGCATCTTCGGACCAGTTCACCGGACGACTGGGGGACTTCTGGAACAACCGGCTGAGCGGCCTCCAGCGACCCATGACCAGCCTGCGCGATGTTGATGCCGCAGGCACAATTCGCGCTTCACGCGTCGATACTCACAGTCGCCGGGTCGACGACGAAGCCGTCTATGCCGCCATGGCCTTTCTCCGTAACCGCGGCGCCCGGCGGACAGCGACGAGCGAACTCGATCAGGAGGGATGAGGGTGCGAAAGGTGCAGCCGCCGAGCATGCAACGCTCGCGAAGCCAGATTGCAACGGCCTATGCGCCGCATAGCCTCTTCACCTTCGAAGGCGGCCGCGGGGCCTGCATTGCGCTGCCGTCGAGCGCGAATCGCACCATCGAATTGCCCTTCGTCACGATGCGGACAATCGGCGAGCAGGTGCAGGAATATTTCAGCGCTTGGGCCGACCGCGCGCAGCGGGGCAATAACTTGGCCCATCCGGTCCCTCCCGAGCTTGCAGTCGACCGCCGCGTTCTTGTCGATGGCGTGGTGCGGGTGAGAACGGGGGAGTTCACCTTCCAGATTCCCGACTTTGCGAGCTACCTGCCGTTTCCGCTTTCCTTCGCGTGCGGACGATGTGGGCTGCACCGTTCGAGCCGGGGCGTCGATAGCTTAGAGCGCGATGCCGAACGGTTCCCCAGCGCGTGCCCAACAGGCGCCGCGAGCTGCGCCAACGACTGGGAGCAGCTCGATGTCGTTCTGACCCACTGGTCAGGCGAGATCGAGGCGATAACCCCGGCCTATCGTTACTGGGCATCCGAGCGGCAGGAGGTGCGCGAGCTAGACCGCTGCGCCAACTGCGACGAAAGCCGCTTCTACCTGCGGCGGCCACCCGGGCCGCTCGCCGGCTGGCACTTCGAATGCGTCAACTGCCGCATGCCGCGCCAGCTGTTGCAGCGCGATCGGCCGACTCTGCGCGCTCTCGGCCCCCTGCTCGACGCAGGCACTGCCGCCATCGCTGAGATCAACATGGAGCCGATCTCCTATCGGGCGTCCGCGGCCTATTATGTCCACGGCGACCGGCTGCTCGTCTTCAAAGACGACCAGCATCTGGGTCTCCTTGCGGAGACGCAGGCATCGGCGCTGGAGCGACTGGTATCCGCGCGCTTCGGCTATCCCCCCGCAGCCTTGACCGATGCCGAGAAAGAGAGGCTGCTTCGCGCCGCAGGACGAGGATCGGAATGGGACAATCATGTCCAATTGCTCGCCATCCTACGCACACTTGAGAACCAGAACGTCGGCGAGGAGATGCTCGGAGCACAGCGCAAGGCAATTGCGGACAAGGAGGCCGAGTGGGCGGCCACCGTATTTCTAGCGCACGCTCAGGCTGCGCCGGGGATCTCGGCGGCCTGCCGCGGGCGCGGAGACTATGTGCGTAAGCACGATCCCTTGCGCATGGCGGTGGAGCATCTGACGCTTGAGGAGGAGAAGCTTCGAGGCGGCCAGATGGCAGACGGCAAGGAAGTGTCAGTTGACGTCACCATCCTCGACCCGTTTCTCAGGCCGGATGGGCTTGATGAAGCTGATCTCCAGCGCCAGGCGGCGGCCTCGCGGACGCGCCTCGCTCTACTTGGCATAGAGGAGATGCGACTGATCCGCGACGTCCGAATTTGCGAATACAGCTTCGCCTATACCCGAACGTCGTCGATGCCGACTGTCCAGCGTGACAAGTCGGGTTCTGCCGAGCTCCCCGTGCGCCTGCGCCTGTTCGAGAAGGTCGAAGTCGCGGACACCGCACTCAACCCAATCCTCTGCTCCGTCCAGTCGAACGAGGGCTTCTATGTTCGTTTGGACGAAGCGTTAGTCCGCGACTGGCTCGACGCCAACCACGTTCTGCTCCCGCCTGCAGATCCCGTGGTCCGCCTAGGCGGCCAATTGATCGAGGACTTCGAGAATCTTGAGCGTGATCCCGACACGCGCTTCTCGCGTTTTCTCGACCAATATCGTCGCGAGGGCGCTCTGACGCGGCGCCCATACCCATTCGTCTACACGCTGCTTCACACCCTCGCACACCATCTAATCGACACCTGCTCAGCAATGTCCGGACTGGATCTCGGTTCTTTCGGCGAGCACCTGTTCGTGCCCGACCTCGCCTTCCTGATATATCGGCGCGGAACCACGATGGACCTTGGCAACCTCTCCTCGATGTGGCGCGACCGGGGGGATGCAGATGTCGGCAATGAAGTGCTCGAGCACATGCTGAACCCCTCGAGCCTAAGATGTGGTTCAGAGAGCGTGTGCAACCGACGGGGTGGCGCGTGTCCCGATTGCACGCTTATTCCGGAGAACGCCTGCATTACGCGCAATGAGCTGCTCTCGCGCTCTGTGCTGGTCGGACGCGGTAAACCGCGCTGGGATGCCGGCACGCCGGACCTCGTCGGGTATCTCGAATTGGCAGCGAGGCGGCCATGACTGCCGCTGCTCAAGCAATCGGTTCCGGGCTAGGCCGATCCCTAGTGGAGGCCCTCGGCAGCGACTGTGCCGCAGCCGCGGCGCTGGCCGCGCATCTCGAGAGCGGAATAGCTTCTATCGCGAGGGGCACGGCTGTTTGCGGTATGAGCGTAGCCTCGGTCGAGCGAGTGGCGCGGGATTTCGCAAATCGCGGTTGGCTCGAAGCTAGGGGCGCCGGATGGTGTCGCTCCGCCGCGCCGCTTCCGGGAGGCCTCGGCGCATTCCTTGCCGGCGCGGAGGCAATGCGCGTCGCGCGTGAGTCGGATACGCAGGCACTCGCCGTCGTCACTCTTCCCAGTGCACCAAGCGAGATAGGCCGCGCGCTCCCGACCCAAGGGCCAATCTATGCGAGCATCGGGCACACCGAGGAAGCGCTTCTCGAAATTGCGCGCACCGCGATTCGTTCGTTCACGGTGATGAGCCCCTTCGTGAACGAGGAGGGCGCGGAGCTGGTGCTGAATCTGTTCGACCAGAGCACGGCGCCGAGCCGCACGCTTATCACCCGGCGTGCAGGAGCCACTCGATCTGTGCTCGACCGGCTGCTGCCGGAGACGGCAGCTAGAGGGGTCAGAGTTCTCGACTATTTGCTTCGAGCAGACGATGGCTACGAGACATTCCACGCCAAAGTTGTCGTCGCAGATGGCGACCGGGCCTATGTGGGAAGTGCGAACATGACCCGCTACGCCCGGCATTCAATGGAGCTCGGCGTGATCGTCACGGGCAGGTCCGCACGCGCCGTCGCCGCCCTGGTTCGTGCGGTGGAGCGGATTTCCCACCCGGTTGCGGCGCGCTGATGTTGGCGCCCCCTCCCGAGCCGTTGTTGACACTCGATCAGCGCATCGCGGAGATCGTGAGGTATTATCGCCGACGCGTCTCACTTGATGCGCTTGGGAGCAGCCTCGCTCTTCTACGGAACGAGCCGCCCCCCGAAGTCGATCGACTCCTCATTGGGCTCGAACCCGCCTGGTCAGACCATGCAGTGGCCAGCGTCTATGCCGCGCTGATGGGGAAGAGCCGGCGGAAGGCCCTGGGCGCATATTTCACTCCGCCAGCGCTCGTAGACTACCTTCTGAAGCGCGCTCAGCAATTTGGCGTCGACTTCGCCTCCGGGCGTGTCCGAGATCCGGCCGCTGGCGGCGCCGCGTTCATCGTGCCGATCGCCCGGCAGATGGTCCGTCTTTGGCGGGCGGAGGGACTCGACGATGTTTCCATCGTCAATCGGCTCGCGGAACGTTTGACCGGTCGCGAGATCGATGGCGGCCTCGCCACGCTCGCCAATGCTTTGTTGAGGCGGTGCCTAATCGAGGAATATCGACTCGATCCCGCACTCGCGGGATCCTTGAACGTGATCAGCGAGGCCGACACGCTAGCGGTCGATTATGACGAGGGTGCTGATCACGAGATCGGCAATCCGCCTTTCCTGCGGCTAGCCGCAAGGGAGGAGCCGCCCAACGTGGAACGGTTTGAGGATATCAGCTCTGGGCGCCTCAATCTCTACTCGGTTTTCGTGCGGCGCGGGCTCGCGTCGCTGCCACCAGGCGGCGTCCTAGCGTATATAGTCCCGGCCTCTTTCATCGGCGGACCGGAGTTCAAACGGTTTCGGTCGCGCATCCGGGAGCTGGCCGAGGTGCTGGCGGTTGATTTGATTGAGGGTCGCTCAAGCGTGTTCATGGACGTGGTTCAGGACACCTGCGTGCTGGTGCTTCGCAAGCGCGGAGCTGAAGTTGCGGAACTGATTGAGGCGGAGGCAAACTCAAACAGCGTCTCAGGCGACGGGACAGTGCACGCGAGCGGCAAGGTGGCGCTCCCTCGCGGCGATGGACCCTGGATCCTGCCAGGGGTGCCACGAGATCTGCCATCTAACCTAGCCGAATGGGGATATGCAGCGCGCATTGGATATCTAGTCGCCAATCGCCAAGCCGATCGGCTGCACAAGCGCCGAGCCGCCGGCCGTGTTCCCCTGGTTTGGGCGAAGGCGATCGGGCAGGACGGCACGTTCGACTTCGAGCGTGGAAAAATGTTCAGGAAATTTAGCTGGGTCGATGTCCCGCCGGACGCGGCCTATATCGCCCGCACAGCGTGCGTGGCGGTGCAGAGGACCTCCGCCCGGGGCCAGAAGCGTCGGATCGCGGCAGCGGAGATCCCAACGTCCTTCTTCGACCAAAACGGGGGTGTCGTCGCAGAGAATCATGTGATCCTGCTGCTTCCCACACGACCTGACGCTGCGCGGCCGGCAGCGCTTGCGGAAGCTCTGAATCTTCCGCAAGTAGGCGAGCAACTCGACCGCATGTGCGGATCGGCCTCGATCCCCGCACGACTGCTCGAGAAATTGCCCCTCCCGGCCGTGCCAATGAAATAGCCTAGCCGGTCTTGCGCGAGCTGCTTTCGCTAGCGAGATTCTTGCTGCGGGCGGTCGGATTTGATGCTGAGTCGGTATGGCCGAAGCACGCTGGTTTGTGATGGCAACACATTCGCGGGGTGCCAGCCGATGACTAACGAGGAGACGTGAGTTGGGTGCTCGGGGAAAGAAGCGCCGTCGCGCAGACGGCAGCATCGCTGGCAAACTTGGACACCGCCGGATGGACTTCAGCAGAGCTCACGCTTTTGAAGCGCTCGACGCTGTGCCCGTGCACGCCTTGGCAGAAGCAGTAGTAATCACATGGCGCTATATGCCGTCGGACGGCAGCGGAATCAGCGACTGGGACCTTGAGGACCAATGCGACGAAGTTCGAGTTCTAGCCACGTCCTTCGGGATCGACTTCGAAAGCCTCGCTTGCCGTGCCGAAAAGTTGGTTGATCTGTTGCGGAGCCCAGCGGGTGAGGCCTTGTATCATCTCGATGGAGACAAGCCTGTCGTTGACAACGCTCTGCTCGAGTTCGCCGCGACGGCGGACGCCGATAACTCCAATGCACCGTTGCTTTGGGAACGGCCCCAGGCCGAGCAGGAAGGATGACAGCCGGGCTGGACGCGGTCTTCACCTTTTTTCCGCTCGATCGAAGCGCCGACTCCACTGTCAAAATATAACGCTCGAAGACGGAATCGAGCGAAGGACGCAATGGCTTGAATAAAGAAGACGGTTTCGGATCCTACCTGGCCACGGTCTATGAGCGGGATGTGGATCTCCTCCTGATGGAGGAGTTTCATGTCAGCGCCGACTTCGTCTCATGGTTCGCGGGGCAAGGGGGATTGAAGAGCCAACGTTCCTCGGGGCATGGCACAGCGTTACTGAGGCAGACGGAGAATCCGACCTCTTACTCCTGGTGCTGTCAGCGGGATCTCGCGTGGCCATTTTGATAGAAAATAAAGTGGCGGCCGCCGAGCAGGACCGCCAGGACGAGCGATACCATCTTCGGGCTGTCCGTTCGCAGAACGAGGGGAAGTTCGACGCGTTCGTCACCTGTATCTGCGCGCCGCAGAGGTATCTCGAGACGCTACCAGCGGCTTCGCTCTATCAGACCAGAATCGCCTACGAACAAATCCGCGACTGGTTCACCCACGAAGACGAACCGAGATGCCACTGGCGATTTCGCATTATGGATGAGGCAATCGAGCAGGGACGCCGCGGTTATAAGATGGTCGTCAATCAGACTGTCTCCGACTTCCATCTGGAATTCTGGCATTACCTTCAACGCCACCACCCGCAACTGGTCATGCGGAGGCCGACTCCCAAAGGTAACAAATCGAACTGGATCCTATTCAAGAGCGTCGATTCGCCACGAGGTGTAGGCTTCCACGTGAAACTGGATCAGCAGTGCGTGGAGCTTGGGTTTCAAGGCCCCAGTGTCAGTGACATCCTAGCCATCCAGCCAACCTGGCCCGACGATGTCCGCGTTATCCAGAAGGGGAAGACGGCGGCGGTCATGGTTCGAATTCCCTTTCTCGATCGGATGAAGCGGCTGGAGCAGCAGCACGAGCAGCTTAGAATCACGATCCAGGCGGTGACGCGGCTGCTTCGCTACGTCCAACTCTTCAGCAACGTGTCTTCCTGAGATCAGAAAACGCGGAGAAGAAAAGGAGCCGAGGTGGCTGATTTCGAGGTTCCAACGGCTAGCGACGCCGCTTTGGCAGATAGGCTAGCGCTCCTTATTCCAGCTCTGCGCGACGCTATGCAGCGGGCCCCCGATCCGCAGCTGCCGAGCCTGTCGGCATCGCGGCTCGAGGATATCCTCATCCGGCTGCGCGATCCTCTGTCGGAGGCAACAAGAGGCGGTGCGTTCGTGGAAGTGTGGTCGGTCGCTGGTCTGCGGAGAAACGAACTCAGAAATGCAGCAGTGCTGGCGTGGTGCCTTGATCCGCAGGGCTCCCACGGGCTCGGCGGCCGGGTCTTAATGGCGTTGTTTGGCAGACTTCGTCCACAGCTCCCTCGCCTCGACCTGGAACGGCTGGGCAATGCTTCGGTGGTCACCGAGGAATGCCCGCTCGGCGATGATGAAAACCGCGTAGACATTGGAATCACCGGAGACGACTTTGTAGCCTTCCTCGAGGTGAAGGTGGACGCCGGCCTCGGGCATCTCCAATTGGAGCGTTACGTTGAGGCCGCCGCGGCAAAACGGGCTGCCTTAGGCAAGGAGCACGCATTTGTAATGTTACTCGTGCCGAAAGGGTTCCGGGGCAGCCATCGCGAAGCTATTACCCTAACGTGGCGAGACATGGCGCGCGTGCTGGATTCAGCTTCTGCTCAGGCGCCCGCTGCCTCGTTAACCGAAACCTTATTCCGCCATTTCGCTGATCACGTTCGCCAATTCTAGGAGGCGTATGTCGACTTCCCCGCTGGCACCAATGATCGTTCGGAACGTCGGGGACCTGGACCGAGCGGCGCACCACGCTGAGCGGGTCGGCCAGCAAATCTCCGCCCTTGTCGATGAAGCTGCCGAAGACTGGGCCAGGACGGCAGGCTGGGACGGCGAATACGACTGGTGGAATTCCACGCTTTGGCTCGCCGCCCCGCGTTGGAGACATGAGGAGGCCGACCGGTGGTATGCTTGGTTTGAACTAGATTATGGTGCTGGTGACACAGGGAAGCAGGAACCCGGCGAAGATTTCTTCCTCCTGACCCGCCTGTGTCGGGCGGGTCGAGGCCGTTGCGGCTTTCGGCTGAGACAGGAGATTAGTGGAGCAAAGGATTGGAAGAAGCTGATCCGCGCCGAAGCCACCGCTTTTCAGCAGCTAGGGTTCACGATCGATGAAGGAGCGGCTTTCATGGATTTCGTCGTGGAAGCCGAAAAGCTCGCCCTCGCGATTGAAGAAGATGGCGCCGAGCGTTTGATAAACGATAGTTTGAGCCTCGTCTGTGATCGACTCGCCGCTTCGGAAGAGTTGGTCACTTCCCTGCTGTATCGGGCAGGAAACAAACCCCAGTTGAAGGCCCGGCCGCCTAAGCGTTAGGCGATACCCGCATGTTTGCGCAGCAGCAGGTGACACGCGCCTTTTGCCGCTCACGGCTCGAAGGGAAACGCACTCGAAGGGTCACCTCCAGCTGCCGCCTCACGAACTGAAGAGGGACGACCCTCGATCCACTTGCGCGGCTGGCACCAAACGGTAGGACAAACCTCAGTAAACCTCAACCGCCACCGGGGGGGGTAGGCTACTGATTTTAATAGGCTAATCGCACAGGGCGACCCCTCCCGTAGAGGTCTCCATTCAGCCAGGATGCCTGTGCACGAGCTTGTGAATAGGCCCCCTGACCAGATGTCCGTCAGCGACGGCAGCTGGTTGACCATCTCCTCCAGGAGCCTCAGTGCCCCGGCTTCGCTGTAGCGCTCCTCGGTAATCGTCTTGCCGACGTGGCCGATCAGGTCGGCTCTGAATTCGCTCTGCACGCGTTGATTCTTGAGGTCCGTGGTGAAGCGGTGGCGGGTGCCGTGGATGTCCGCGTTCGGCGAGAGGCCTCCCTTCTCACGGATGTTGACCCAACACCGCTTGTAGAAGACGTCACCGAACTTCTGCGTCTTGTTGGTCGGCCGCAGCTCGGGGAAGAGGACGTCGCGACCCTCGCGACGGCAATGCTCAGAGAACTCGAGAACGCCGAGCCGGATAAGCTCGCGGTGGAGCGGGACGGCGCGGACTGACCCCTCGTTCTTGATCCGGCCAGTCGCGGTGTAGTCAATCTGGATGTAGGGGATGCCATGCAACTCGCGGAAATCGTCCGGGCGGAGCTTGCAGATCTCCTCGCGGCGGGCGCCGGTGTAGTAGATGAGAAGCGGCACCCAGTAGAATGCATCGTGCACGATCGCGGGACCGGGGGCGAATCGGGCGCGCAGCACCACTTGGCCGGTGCCGCCACGGTGCGGCTGGCAGCCGCTGAAGATCGGCAGCGCGAACAGCTTCCTAAGGTCTTCGAGGCTCGTCGCCGGTCGCTGGTTGCGCTCGCGCTTCTTCTTCGAAATGACGATATGGAGGTTCTCGAACGACCACATCGGACGAGCGACTCCTGCCGTTCCGGCCCATCGGTGGATGACCCGAAGCGCCGTGATGTGCCGGTTGATCGTCGGAGCTGCGAGCCCGAGCTCGGCGGCGGGCAAGCCGGTCGGCTGGCCCTCGCCGGCGGCCAAGGCGATCTGGCGGCTTTTCTCCGATGTCATGTCGTAGCGCTTCGGCAGCAGCCTGAGCTTTCGCTTGAAGCCTGCCAGATCCTTCTGCGTGCAGGAGGCGAACGGCTTCGCCCCCACGAGCAACTCGAACACCGCGACCGTGCTCTTCGCCTGGCGGCAGAGCTTATCATCCCAGCGGCCGTCGGCATGCAGGTCCTTCGCGGCCAATTCGGCGAGTTCCACCAGCGTGGGTCCGACTGCGGGCGTCGGCGTAGGAGCCGGCGCGGCCGGGGCGACCGGCTCCGCCCGCGGCGCTGGCTCGGGTGCGCGAGCGGGAGGCGAAAGGGCCGATTCCGCCTGCAGGCAGGCATCGCGATACGCAGGATACAGCGCCCGTTCGAGCATCCCGTTCAGGATGCGGTTGGGTTCAAAGCCGAGGCTGCGGAGGTGAAAGGCGAGCGTGCTCGGCTTGATCGCTGGCTGCCCGATCTCGTGATGATGCTCGATCAGCAGTTTCAGGCGCTCCAGCCGCTCGAGGCTCCAGCCGGACGCCAGTAGTGCGGCCTCCTCGCCTTCCGCGAACTCCGGCCTCCCGCCGGTGTCGATCATCCGCTGGTAATAATCGGCATAGGCCAGGTTCATGGCGCTGTGCATGGCCCGATGCTGCGGGTGCTCGCGCTGTTGGTCGCAATAGCGCGCGAGCTGGTTCTGGAACTCGGCTCTCGCAATCGCCTGCAGCTCGGCTTCGCTCGGGCGCTCGTCGCCGCGCCTCCTTACACGCTCTTCCACCAGCATCGTGACGTCCCCACTCGCCGCCGTAAGCATAGCACCGAGCTCTTTGGCTCGGCGCCGATCGGCGGTCCCCAGGGAAAGACGAATATCACAGCCGGATTCTCCGTGGATACAGAGAACTCGGCGCCACCAGAAAATGTGGCCGCGGCGGTAGACGTGCTGGATCGAAGCCAAGGATGGTCTCCCCGGGCGGCGCCACTGCACATCGACCTGCACAATCGACGGGCGCAATGTTCGCAGCCCCTTATGGTCGAGCCAACAAACTCAGTGACTTAGCTTATGCTTGGCTGGGGCGGCAGGATTCGAACCTGCGAATGCCGGTACCAAAAACCGGTGCCTTACCACTTGGCGACGCCCCAGCAGGCGGGCCGCCTTATAGCCCGGAGGCGGGGGGACGGAAGCCCCCGCCGGGAAAGCTCCGCTTCGGTGCGTTCGGGCTCTGGCAAGGCGCCGCGATAAGGAGGATGATCGGCCGGACTCGGGCGAGTCGAGGGGGGCTCCCAGATGAACGGTCCGACCGGAACGCCGCTGTCGCTTCTGACCTTCGCGCCGATGGTCGACAGCGAATGCTCGCGCCTGCTGCTCGCCCACTATCGGGTCGACTATGTCGAGCGCGACCACCTGCTGGAATCTTCGGCGATGCTGACCCTCTTCCACGGCGGCTACGGGCGGGTGCCCTTGCTCTACGGCTCGGGCGTGAGCCTCACCTCGCCGCGCCGGATCGCCGAGCATTTCGAGCCGCTCCAGCCGCCCGCGCGCCGGCTCATCCCGGAGGAGGGGCCGCTTCGCGACGACATGGAGGCGGCGTGGCGACGCTATAACGACGACATGGGCGCGGACACCGCCGCCTTCGCCTACCATTATCTGCTGCCGCGGCGGGCGCTGATGGAGCCGATCTTCACCGCCCCCCTGCCCGGCGGCGGCAAGAAGCTGCCGCCGTGGCGCTATCCGATGATGAAGGGGATGCTGCAGATGCTGCTGCGGCTGGGCCCCGAGCGGGCGCAGAAGGCGCACGACCGGATCCGCACCATCTTCGACGAGACCGGCAAGCGGATCGCCGACGGCCGCCCCTATGTGTGCGGCGACCGGCTGACGCTGGCCGACGCCGGGCTCGCTTCCGCCGCTGCGCCGCTGCTCCTTCCGCGCGGATATGGCGCGCGCATGCCCGCGCTCGACGAGGTGCCCGAGCCTCTCAGGTCGGCGATGGCGGCGTTGCGCGCGCACCCGGTCGCGGGCTTCGTTCAGCGGCTCTACGACACCGCCTTCGGCCGGACCCGCGAGGCGGCGCCGTCCTAGACCGGGGCTCCGCTGCGAAAGACCGGCCCGGGCGGCGCTCTAGCTGTTGGCGATCCGGCGATAGGCGCGGTCGAGATAGTCCTTGCGCAGCTGCAGGGTGAGCTCGCCCACCTCGAAGCGCCACGGGCCGGCCTCGGCGACCGGAGTCACCTCGGCCGCGCTTCCGGTGAGGAACATCTGCTCGAAGCTTTCCAGCTCCTCCGGCCAGATCGCCCGCTCCTGGACCTCGATGCCGCGCGCCCGGGCAAGCTCGATCACGGTCTGGCGGGTGATGCCGTTGAGGAAGCAGTCGGGGATGGGCGTATGGAGCGCCCCGTCCCGGACGAAGAAGGCGTTGGCGCCGGTCCCCTCGGCCACCTGGCCGCGCCAGTCGAACATCAGCGCATCGTCGTAACCCTTGGCCTGCGCCTGGTGACGCGCGAGGGTGCAGATCATGTAGAGGCCCGACGCCTTCGACTCGGTGGGCGCGGTATAGGGCGCCGGGCGCCGCCAGGGCGAGATGTCGAGACGCAGGCCGCGGCGGATCGCCTCCTCGCCGAAATAGGCCGGCCAGGGCCAGACCGCGACCGCGAGATGGATCCTGGAGCGCTGCGCCGAGACTCCCATCTGCTCCGAGCCGCGCCAGGCGAGCGGGCGCATATAGGCGTCGTCGAGGCCGCTGGCCGCCAGCACGTCGCGGCAGGCCTGGTCGATCTCCTCGACGCTCCACGGAATCTCGAAACCGAGCAGCTCGCCCGACCGCTTCAGCCGCTTCGAATGGTCGGTGAGCCGGAACACCTCGCCGCCATAGGCGCGCTGCCCCTCGAAGACCGAGGAGGCGTAATGAAGGGCGTGAGTGAGGACGTGGACATTGGCCTCCCGCCACGGGACGAGACGGCCGTCGAACCAGATGGAGCCGTCGCGATCGTCGAAGCTGCGCGTGTCGGTCAAAGGGCGCTCCTTGCTGCTGGCGTGCGGATAGGGCGGGGGCGGGCGGGGGTCAAATGGGCCGGCCGCGGCGGGGCGAGCGAATCGTTTGGCGCGCGGCCGGCGACGGGCTAGGGGAAGACTAAGGAGGCGCGGCGTGAGCGAGGCGGAAACAGGCGCGGCGGAAGCGGAGGCGATGGCGGCGGTGGCCCCGCAGGACATGCCGTCCGTGCTCTTCTGGGGCTGGATCGCGGGCCCCGCGGCGCTTGCCGGCGGCCTCTATTGGGTGGCGCACCCCGCGAGCCCGGCCCTCCTGCCGCTGGGCGCGGTGCTGGCCTGCGCCGGATTCCTGCTGGTGCTGATGCCGCTGGTCGCGCTCGCCGCGCTGTCGCGCGCGCGCCGGGACGGGGACCTGCCGCCGGCTTAGGCGAGGACGGCCGGCCCGGCGCCGGAGACGATCTGCCCAACCAGCAGGATCGCGGTCACGAAGATCAGGCCGCCCATGCCGGTGGCGACACGCAGGCTCAGCATCTCTTCCTCCCCAGCCTCGCTTGAAGTCCCCACCCTTGTGCGCCGCGCCCGGGCGGCGATCCATGGGAAGGGGCGGCAAATGTCCGCCGCGGCGCGGAGAAGCGACGGACCGTGATGGCGGAGAGTTGACGAAATGTACGCAAATGTGCGCAAAGGGGGACAGGAGGACGGGACGGGGATGAGCGACGAACTTCAGGCCGAGCGCAGCGAGTCGGTCGCGCTGCTGGTGCGCGAGGAGCTGGCCCGCCGGCGCCTGTCGCGGCAGTGGCTGGCCGACCAGGCGCGAGTCAGCCTCTCCACGCTGGAGAAGGCCCTTTCGGGGCGCCGGCCCTTCACGCTGGCGACCGTGGTGCGGCTCGAGCAGGCGCTCGGCACCGCGCTTCGCGGCGGCCGCGGCAACGGCGCCGGCGAAGGCCATACGCCGGGCGGCTTCGCCCCCGAGGAGATGGGCGCCTATGCCCGGCCGGCGGTGCGCTGGCTCGAGGGCGAGTATCTGACGCTTCGCCCGTCCTTCGCGGAACCGGGCGCCGTCTACGCCTACCGCACCTTGATCGAGTGGGACGCCGACAAGAGCCACCTCCACTTCGCCGAGAGCGACCGCGTCGACACCGAGTTCGAGCAGCAGGGCTTCGTCTCCTTCCCCCACCTTTCCGGCCACATCTATCTGGTGACGAGCAGCGCCGGACAGTATCGCGTGGCGATCCTCAGCCGTCCGTCGGGCGGCGGCGCGCTGCACGGCGTGCTGACGACGCTGGTGGCGGGGCAGGGCGCGCAGCTGATCCCTGCCGCCACGCCGATCACGCTGATGCCGTCCCGCGCGGGGGCTCAGCCCGCCTACGGCCTCATACGCCGCGGCGACCGCTGCTGGAACGAGTATCGCGACTGCGTCGAACGCATCGCCGGGCAGGGCTTCGTGCTGTTCCCGGGCGTCGCGACGGGGACGGCCGGCTAGACCGGGATCGCTTCAGGCCGGTGCGGCCCAGGGCGCCGACATGTCGGCACCGCCAGCGCGCTAGTCGCACAGGGCGTGGTAGGCGACCTCAATCACCGTGCCCGGCTCGATCGCCATCGGCCCCTCGGGCTTGTCGTAATTCTTCTGCTCGGCGAGCGCCCCGGCGGCTGAATATTTCCGGCCGCCCAGGGCCATGATGTTGCGGCTCTGGCAGTCGATCCTCAGCAAATAGCCGACGTCGGCGACGGTGCCGCCGTTCAGCAGCCGGAACCAGGCCTGCCGCCAGGCGGGGCCGCGGGTGACGCTGGTCGCGTCGACGGAAATGCCCTGGCCCGTCTGGGCCGCGCCGAGATTGACCCAGAGCGGCTCCCCGGCGGGCGCGGCCGGCGGTGCGCCCGGCGCCGCCTGGGGCGCCTCGGCGACTCGCGCCGGGGCGGCGGCGCTGCAGGCGTCGAGCGCCCCGCGCACCGCCGGCGCGACCCTCGAATCCTCCACCAGCCCGGCGACGTAGGCGAACTCGCGCGGGCCGAGGACCGCCGGGTTGCGGCCGCCCGGCGTCAGCCGGCCGGCGAGGTCGGCGAGCTGGCGCAATTGCCAGACGCTGAGCGATTCGGTGAGCTTGCGATGGACGCACTGGCCGGGATCGCCGGTGAGGCCGTAGCGGACGAGCTGCGGGCCGACGAGGCTCTCCTTCGGCTTCCAATAATCGGACGCATAGCCGGCGCATCCGCCCAACGCGACGAGGAACAGGAGGGCGGAGCGGCGGACCATGATAGCGACTTCCTTCCGGGTCGGGACGAGCGGGACCTTTTCACATCGCCTTCGTCCCGTCAAAGTCCGCCAATGCGCTGGAGCCTGCCGATTCTTCTCTTCCTCGCCGGGTGCGGCGCCCGCGCCCCGGCCGGCGGCGACGAGGGCGCCGATCCCGCCGCGGGCGGCAACGACCTGCTCGGGAACCTCGCCGCGGTGAACGACTCCAACGACCCGGCGCGCCTCCAGGCGCTGATCGACCGGGCCATGCCTTCCGCGATCCCCCGGGCCAAGGACGCGGCCTATCGCAACCTGCGCGGCGGCGCGGGAGGGTCGGTCTGCGGGGAGGTCGCGCCGGCGGGGCCGAAGCGCGTCTTCCTGCCGTTCGTGATCACGCCGGACGCGCTGGCGGTGGTCGGGACGACGCCGCGCATCGCCTACGAGGACCCCAACGACTTCCTCGCCGACGCCTGGATCCGCTGGTGCGCGACGCCCGAGGAGCTGCAGAAGCTCGCGCCGACGCTTCAGAATGCCGCGCGCGCGGCGGGGCCTGCGGCCAACGAGGTCAGCGCCGCCATTCCGCCGCCGATCGACCCCTCGGTCGTTCAGGTGGATCCGCCGCCCCCGCCGCCGCCCGACCGGCCCGTGCCCGCGCCTCCGCCGGCCAAGCCCGCCCCGCCGCCGCAGATCGACAGCTTCTTCAACTCGGTCCAGCATCGCGACCGCTAGCCCGGCCGCGCCCGCGGAAAGGTTTCGTTAGCATCCATCGATTATCACAATCGCAGCGGACAGGTTCTGCGTAAAGGGTGGAAGCGGCGTGACGGAAGAAAAGGGATGCGAAGCGGGGAAGGAGGCGGCGGCCAAGGCGGCGGGGCCGGCCTCAGCCGCCCTCGAGGACGAGGCGCATCGCGCCGCCTGCCGGCGCTATGCCACGCTTGCGGGGCGCCGACGCGGGTGAAGCGCCTCGCGCCGGGAGCCGAACCCGGCTAGGCAGCGGCGATGGCCGTGCGTCCGCTCTTCCCGACCCTCTTCTACGAAGACGAGGTGGGCGATTCCGGGCTGGTCGAGGAACTCGAGCAAGCCTGCCTCGCCCTCGCCGCCGAGGACGGGGCCGGCCGGCGCTGGTCGCGCGAGCACGGCTATCGCGGCTACACCTCCTACGCGTCGCTCGACGACCTGCCGCTGCGCGACCCCCGCTTCGCCGAGCTGGTGCGCAGGCTCAACCGCCATGTCGCCGCCTTCGCCGAGGCCTGCGCCTTCGACCTGCCGCGGCGGCTGCGGCTCGACAGCCTCTGGGTGAACGTGCTGAAGCCGGGCGGCGCGCATAGCGGGCACATCCACCCGCACAGCATCGTCTCGGGCACCGTCTACGTCGCGGTGCCCCCGGGCGGGGGCGCGCTTCGGCTCGAGGACCCCCGGCTGCCGATGATGATGGCGGCGCCGGCGCGCCGCGAAGACGCACCCGAGGCGCAGCGCAGCTTCGTCTATGCCCGGCCCAGGGCGGGCTCGGTGTACCTGTGGGAGAGCTGGCTGAGGCACGAGGTCGCGGCCGGCGCCGGGCGGGGCGACCGGATCAGCATCAGCTTCAACTATCGCTGAGCGCTCAGGCGACCTTGTCGGCGTAGAGGAATCGGCCCGGCCCGAGCCGCTGGAGCACTTCCTGGAGGCTGTCGTAGCCGAGCGCGAAGCAGCCTTCCGAGCGCCCCAGCTTGCCGTGCAGGGCGACCTGCTCGGCCTCGGCATACCAGGCGCTGTGGACGACGATCGCCCGCGCCTCGGCGTTGCTGTTGGTGCCGTCGAGGCCCCTGAGGCGCAGCGAGCGGCCGTATTTGCCGGGATAATAGTCGCCGGTGACGTAGCCGCCGGCCGAGCTCGCCTCGGAGCCCACGGCGTTGGAGAAGCGCTCGAGGAAGCCGCTGTGATCCGGATCCGAGCCGCGGCCGTGGGCGACGAGATGCTTGGAGACGCGGCCGGTATTGGTCTCGAGCAGGAAGAAGCGCGCCTCGCGGGACGGGCGGCTGAAGTCGGCGATCCCGACGAGGTCGGTATGCCGGAGCGCGCCGCGATGGCGGTCGAACGAGCGGCGGGCGCGGGCGAGCAGGTCCGGTTCGATCGCCGGATCGACGACGATGTGCGGGCGCGCCGGCACCGGGGCCGCCGCGAGGCTGCGGACCGCCGGCTCGATCAGCGTGCTCGACTGGGCCGTGGTGGCGATGAAGCCGGCGCAAAGGCCGGCGCCAAGCAATTGCCTGCGCGACAGATCCATTCGGAAAAACCCCTCCGCTTCTGGCTATTTCATATAAGGAGAAGAGGGTTAGTTTTGAATGAATTGAAGCACTTAACAGACGGTTACCAACCTCCGTTCGGCGCGAGTCCGGCACGGCTGGCAGGCAAAGTGGACGACCTGGACGGGATCGGCGGGGGAGGAGCCCTCAGAGCTTCTCGGCGTAGAGGAAGCGGCCGGACCCGAGCCGGGTCATAGCCTCCGCATGGCTGACGCCGGGAAGGGCGAAGCAGCCTTCCGAGCGGCCGAGCTTGCCGAACGCCTCGACCATGCGCGGCTCTGCATACCAGGCGCTGTGGACGACGATCTGCCGCGCCAAAGCGTTGCTGTTCGACATGTCGAGGCCGGAGAGGCGCAGCGAATAGCCATATTTGCCGGTATAGGCGTCGCCGGTGAGGTAGGCGCCTTCCGAAGTCGCCTCGGAGCCCATGTCGTTCGAGAAGGTCTCGAGCCATCCGCTGTGGGCCGGATCCGAGCCGCGGCCATGGGCGACGAGATGCTCGGTGACGAAGCCGGAGCGCAGGTCGACGATGTAGAAGCGCGGATCGCGCGACGCCTTGTTGAAATCCGCGATCCCGATCACGTCGACCTGGCGAAGCAGCGAGCGATGGGCCTCGAGCGACGCGAGGGCGCGGGCCTTCAGCATCGGGTTGATGAAAGGCCGCGCCGGGGCGACGGCGGCGAACGCCCTCGCCGGCAGGGTCGCGCCCGCGGCGGCCGTTGCGGCGGCGGTCAGGAACGTCCTGCGTGTAAGCGTCACTCTCAGCCCTCCCTAAGCCTCCACTGTGGCAAAGTCGGTCCACGGCCTCAACGACCTGGGGCGCTTCGGGATGCAGCCTGGCGCGTCGATGAATCGGCTCGCCGCATCCTGTCCCGGAACCGGACGGGCACGGACGCGTAATGAAGGGAAGATGGACGGCTTCGATCGCCTCTCGCTCAAGCCCGGACTTCCGCCGATGGAGGCGAAGCTCGTGGACTCCCTTCCGGAGGGCGAGGGGTGGCAGTTCGAGCCCAAATGGGACGGCTTTCGCTGCCTGGTCTTCCGCGACGGCGGCGAGGTCCATCTCCAGTCCAAGTCGGGCAAGCCGCTCGGCCGCTACTTCCCCGAAGTGGTCGACCGGATGCTTGCGCTGCGTGCGGACCGGGTGGTGCTCGACGGCGAGCTGATCATCCCGGTCGAAGGCCATCTCTCCTTCGACGCGCTCCAGCTGCGCCTCCATCCGGCCGAGAGCCGGGTCAAGAAGCTCGCCGTCGAGACGCCGGCCCAGCTGATGCTGTTCGACCTCCTCTTCCACAAGGAGACCAGCTATCTCGCCGCGCCGCTGTCGCTGCGCCGCCAGGCGCTGGAGACGGTCTACAAGGGCGAGGCGGGGGACGATCTCCTCCTCTCGCCCGCGACGACGCGGCGAGACCTGGCGCAGGGCTGGCTCGACCATGCGGGCGGGGCGCTGGACGGGGTCGTCGCCAAGCGGCTCGACGCGCCCTACGAGGCGGGCGAGCGGGCGATGCTGAAGGTCAAGCAGATGAAGACGGCGGACTGCGTCGTCGGCGGCTTCCGCTACGCCCAGAACAGCCGCGAGGTCGGCTCGCTGCTGCTCGGCCTCTACAACGAGACGGGCAAGCTCGACCATGTCGGCTTCACCTCCGCCATTCCGGCCGAGGCGCGCGCGGCCCTCACCCGGCGGCTGGAGGGGCTGATCGAGCCGCCCGGCTTCACCGGCGACGCGCCCGGCGGCCCGAGCCGGTGGGCGACCGAGCGGACCGGCGACTGGGAGCCGCTGAGGCCCGCGCTCGTCGCCGAGGTGCGCTACGACCACGTCACCGCCCGCCGCTTCCGTCACGGCACCAAGTTCCTGCGCTGGCGTCCCGACAAGGCCCCGGAGCAGTGCCGCATGGACCAGCTCCAGCCGGAGGCGCGGCCCGCCGAGCTCGCGGCGACGCTGGGGGCGCGGGGATGAGCGGCGAGCGGATCGTCGCCGGCGTCCGGCTCTCCAGCCCCGACAAGATCCTCTATCCCGAGCAGGGCATCACCAAGGGCGACCTCGCCGATTATTATATCGCCGTCGCCGACCGGATCCTGTCCCACGTCGCGTTCCGCCCGGTGACGATGGTGCGCTGCCCGACGGGGCGGGGCACCAAATGCTTCTACCAGCGCCACGCCGGCTCTGGCGTCCCCGAGCAGCTCGGCGAAGTGACGATCCCCGGCTTCGACGAGCCCTATCTCTTCATCCGCGACCTGCCGGGCCTCGTCGCCATGGTGCAGATGGGGGTGCTCGAGATCCATCCCTGGGGCGTCACCGTCGATCGCCCCGACAAGGCCGACCGGATCATCTTCGACCTCGACCCCGACGAGGGACTCGCCTTCGCCGACGTCATCCGCGCGGCCAGGGAGGTGCGCGAGCGGCTCGCCGCCCTCGGTCTCGAAAGTTTCGTCAAGACGACGGGCGGCAAGGGGCTCCATGTCGTGGTGCCGGTCGAGCCGACCGCCGCTTGGCGCGAGGTGAAGAGCTTCGCCAAGGGGGTGTCGGCGCAGATGGCGGCCGATTCGCCCGACCGCTACCTGACCAAGGTCTCGAAGGCCGACCGGGCCGGGCGCATCTTCATCGACTATCTGCGCAACGACCCGACCTCCACCGCCGTCGCGCCTTATTCCACGCGCTCGCGCGCCGGAGCGCCGGTCGCCATGCCGCTGGCCTGGGGCCAGGTGAAAGCGGGTCTCGACCCCTGCGACTATACGGTGCGGACCGTCCCCGCCCTGATCCGCCGCCAGCGCATCGACCCCTGGAGCGCGATCTCGGCGGTGAGGCAGACGCTCCCCGACGCGCCCCGCGCCTGAGCGTCCGGACCACGGCGCGCGCCGTCGGAACCCGCGCGGAAGGTTCGATAGGTCCGGAAAGTCCGCTTCCATAGAAAGCAAAAAAAACCGGCGCTTCGTGGCGGGGGAGAGGATCCTTCGGCGGGCTCCCGCCGGGCTCGGCCGAGTGCCGCCTGGACGCAACGGATCCGGCCGCGGCCCGTTCGAAAGGGAGACCGGCCGCGCCGGCCCGGGGGGCGCTTGGGATAGATGCGAAGCGGCGGCGAATCGGTTGCGGAAGCCATGCCCTACGTCAGCACGCGAGGGAAGGTGTAGGAAAGAACCTTTTTCAGCATCTTCATGGACCGTTTACCAACCCAGGTTAGAGCCTTGCCGAATCGGAGGGGAAATGGGCAGCGGAGCGCGATCCGGCCGTGCACGGGCCGGATTCTTCATCGGAAGGGTGCCGGCGACGCTCGCCCGGCTTGCCGCCGGCCTCGCCTTGGCGGCGTCGAGCGGAGCGGCCCTTGCCGCGGAGCGCTTCTGGAGCGTCTCGGAAAGCAGCGGGCGGGTCGTCGTCACCGAGCAGGGCAAGGTGCGCCGGGCGGTCCGGGGGACGGTGATGGGTCCCGGCGCCTCGATCGCCACCGGCGCCGGCTCCAGGGCGATCATCGTGCGCGACCGCGAATATGTCGTGCTGGCGCCGCGCACGCAGCTGCGGCTTCCCGCTCCCCAAAGCCGCGCCGGGATCATCCAGATGATCGCCGATTTCGGCACCGCCTTCTTCAAGATCGACAAGCGGCCCCACCCGCATTTCGGCGTCGCCACGCCTTATTCCGCGGCGGTGGTGAAGGGCACCACCTTCCGGGTCTCGGTGGATCGCGCGGGCGCCGCGGTCGGCGTCATCGAGGGCGCCGTCCAGGTCTCCACGCGCGACGGACGCTTTCGCCAGCTCGTCGGGGCGGGGCTGAAGGCGGAGGTGTCGGCGGCGGCGCCGGACGCGCTGCGCGTCGCCGCCGATCCCGGCGCCGCCAACCCTCCCGAGGAGACCAGGCTGCTCGCCCGGGCAAGCCGGGCGGAGGCGCCCCGCGAGGCGGCCGCCTCTCCCCCGCGGGGGCAGGATTTCCCCTTCCCCACGCGGCTGCTCTCCTTCCTGGCGCTGATCGCCGGGGCTGCGGCCAGCCTCATCCTTTTCCGCAACGCCGCGCCGGCCTTCCCCGCCGCCTGGACCTCCGTGACCCAATGGGCGCGGCGCCGGCGCGAGGATGGCGACGCCTCGCCCGGCGCGGCGGAACGGCTCGAGCGGCTCGCGGCGAGGAAAGCGGACGCGCCTGCGCCTCCGGCGCGGGCACGCTCCCGATCCGCCCGACCCGCAGCCGCGCCGCCGCCGGCGGCCGCAACGGCCGTCGAGCCGCGCGAGGCCGCTCCGCCGCCGGAGCCGGAAGCCGACCTCGGCCGGCGGGCGAGCAAGCGGGCGCGGGTGCTCCTCTCGGCGACCCTGTGCACCGGCGACGGCGAACTCAAGGGGAGGCTGCGCGACATCTCCGGCAGCGGCGCGGTGGTGGAGGGGATCGAGCCGCCGCCGGTGGGCGCCGCCGTGATTCTGAGAAGCGGCGGGATATTCGCCGAGGGGGAAGTGGTCTGGGCCGCGCCGGACAAATGCGGGATCCGGTTCGACAATCCGGTCTCGGAGGCGGACCTTCCCGTCCAGAGCCCCGACGCCGCGCCCGCCTGAGCCCTTCGTCCGCGCGGCCCGACGACGCCCCCTTCGTCGCCCCGCACCCTTGCGGCGCGCGGCGGCCGCTCTATCTCGGCGGGCGAAGGAGAAACGACATGGCCGAGCGACAGGCGACCCTCGCGGGCGGATGCTTCTGGTGCACCGAGGCGGTGTTCAAGGACGTGATCGGGGTGTCGAAGGTCGAGAGCGGCTATATCGGCGGCCATGTGGCGGACCCGAGCTACAAGGCCGTGTGCGGCGGCGACACCGGCCATGCCGAGGCGATCCGGGTCACGTTCGATCCGGAAGTCATCTCCTACGGCGAGCTGCTCGACCTCTTCTTCCACACCCACGATCCGACCCAGCTCAACCGCCAGGGCAACGACGTCGGCACGCAATATCGCTCGGCCGTCTTCCCCCACGATGCGGAGCAGGAGGCGGAGGCGCGGGCGGCGATCCGGCGCGCCGCGGCCGACTGGCCGGCGCCGATCGTGACGACGATCGAGCCGCTCGGCCAATGGTATCCCGCCGAGGATTACCACCAGGATTATTGGGAGGGCGAAGGCCAGCGCAATCCTTATTGCCTCGCCGTCATCCCCCCCAAGCTCGCCAAGCTGAGGAAGAGCTACGCGCACCGCGTGAAGGGAAGTGCGACGGTCTGAGCATTACTGTCAAACCGTCGATAGGCGCGAAAATATTTTCAATATCGTTGCATCAGTGTTGCAAACGGGCGCCGCCGCATAGAAATAGCGCCGGGCAGCAAGGACTTATCGCGGCCTTGCTCTTGCCTTGACGTGCCCTCCTCGGCCAGCTTTCGCGCCGCGAGTCGTGCAACAAGCGGCTCTTCAGAGGGGGACTTATGAACAGGATCTACTTCACGGCGCTTGCCGGCGCTGCGCTCATGCTCACGCCGTCCATCGCCGGGGCACAGGCGGCGCCGGCGGTCATCGCCGCGCCGGCCACGACCAACGCCATGCTCCGGGTCGGCACCGAGGTTCCGCTGCGCCTGTCGGAGGAGCTCACCACAAAGGGCAAGAAGCTGCGCGTCGGCCAGCGTTTCCGGATGGAGACGGCGGAGCCGGTGATGGTGCAGGGCGTGACGGTGATACCGGTCGGCAGCCCCGCGGTGGGCGAGATCACCGACGTGCGCAACAAGGGCATGTGGGGCAAGTCGGGCCATCTCGGCGCGCGAATCCTCTACGTCACGGTGAACGGCCGCCAGATCCGCCTCAGCGGCCAGTTCGACGACAAGGGCGTCGCCGGCGGCGTCGGCGCGGTCGCGGTCTCGGCAGTGGTCTTCCTTCCAGCCGGCTTCTTCATGACGGGAACGAGCGCCAAGGTCCCCGCCGGGGCGATGGTGAAGGGCTTCGTCGACGAGGACGTGCAGCTGGCGATCGCCGCCGAGGCCCCGGCGCCTCTCACGGTCGTACCGGCGAGCGCGCCGATGGCGACCACCGCCACCCCCGCCGAAGCCGCCGCCTCCGCGAAGGTCCAGGCCGCGACCCAGCCGGCGCCCCAGCCGCATTAAGGAGAAGATCGTATGAAGCTCTTGAAACTCGCGTCGGCCGCCCTGCTGGTCTCGGTCCTGTCGGCTCAGCCGGCGACGGCCAAGAAGCCGGAAAAGGCCTATGTCGTCGTCAACGAGGAGGTCGGCGTGCCGGTCTTCCCGCACGACATCACCGACCGCCCCTACGAGGTGATCGGCGAGGTGAAGGCCGGCGTGCGCAAGGCGACCGTGTTCAGCAAGGAAGCCTCGCAGAAGAAGATCTATCGCGAGCTTTGGGAGCGGGCGCGCAAGCTCGGCGCCGACGCGGTGATCAACGCCACCTACGGCGATTCGCACGTCTCGGCGATGAGCTGGGGCAAGACCAACGCCACCGGCACGGCGATCCGGTTCAAGCCGGTCCCGGCCGGCCAGTAAGCGCGGCGGGGGGGCCGGCCGCCGTGCCGGCCGCCTCCCCCGCGTCCGGAGGGGGATCATGACCAGGAAGCATGGGGCCGCGCTGATGCTCGCGGCCTGCCTCGCGGCGCCGGTCCAGGCGCAGCCCGCCCAGGCTCCGGCGGACGCCCCGGCGCCTGCGGCCCAGCCACAGCTCGTCGTCGCGCCGCCCGCCCCGCCTCCCGGCGCCGCCGGCGGGCTGCTGGTGCCCAAGGACACGATGGTGCGCCTGATGGTGCTGAACGAGGTCAACACCCACGACGCCAAGCCGGGAAGCCGCTTCGTCCTGCGGGTGGACGAGAACGTCACCGTCGACGGCACGGTCGTGATTCCGGTCGGCGCCAAGGCCTGGGGCGAAGTGACCAGCGTCAAGGAGAATGCCGCGGGCGGCAAGGCCGGGGCGATCGGCGCCAGGCTGCTCTACGTCCAGGCGGGCGACGAGCAGCTCGCCCTCTCCGGCGAGGAAAGGTCGAAGGGCAGCAAGGGCGGCGACCGAGTCGCCCTCGCGGTCGTCGGCTTCGGCATCTTCGGCCTGCTCGCCCGGGGCACGCAGGGCAAGCTCAAGGCCGGCTTCATCTTCAACGGCTATCTGGCCGAGGATCGCCTGTTCGACGCGGCCGCCGGCAGGTTCCTGCCGCCGTCCGCCGACCCCGCCCCGGCCGCCGCCGCGGCGCAGTGATCCCGCTCCGGATCGCCGCCGCCGCGGCCGGCCTGCTGCTCGTTGCTCCGGCCGCGGCGCAGCCGCCCGAGGTGCCGCCCCCGCCGCTGCCCGCGCCTTCCGGGCCGGTCCTCAAGGCGGGGACTCGCGTGCCGATGCGCACCCGCGAGCCGCTGAGCTCCAAGACGGCCCGGCAGGGGCAGCGCTTCGACCTCGAGGTGACGGAGCCGGTGCTGGTCGACGGCCTCGTGGTCGTGCCCTTGGGCGCCCGCGGCGTCGGCGAGGTGCGGCGGGTGGTCGAGAAGGGGATGTTCGGCAAGGCGGGCAAGATCGAGGTGCAGCTGCTGTTCGTCGAGGCGGGCGGGACGCGCATCCGCCTCGGCGGCCGGGCCAAGGACAAGGGCGCCTCCGGCGCGGCGGCCGTGGCGATCGGCCTGCCGCTGGTCGGCATCTCCTCGGCCTTCGTCAGCGGCACGAGCGCCAGGATCCCGGCCGGGACTCCGATCGACGGCTACGTCTACCAGGACCTGCCGCTGCGCCCCGCGGCGTGACCCGCCTCAACCCTCCATCTTGGAGAGGGCGAAGGCGGCGAGGAAGCCGGCGACGGCGATGAGGCCCGCGAAATCGTGCGTGCCCTCGAAGGCCTCGGGGACCATCGTGTCGACGATCATCGCGAGGATCGCGCCGGCCGCGATCGACTGGACCGCGGCGATCCAGCCCAGGTCAAGCCCGGCGAAGGCGACGTAGCCGAACCAGGAGGAGAGGCCGGCGCTGAGCGCGATCGCGCTCCAGAGAAGGAAGACGGAGCGGGCGCTCCTGCCTTCGGCCTTCATCCCGGCGGCGCTCGACAGGCCCTCGGGAAGGTTGGAGAGGAAGACGGCGATCACCGCGACGAGGCCGACGGCGCCGCCGCGAAGCAGGCTGACTCCGATGACGATCGATTCGGGAATGCCGTCGAGGAGCGCGCCCATGGCCAGGGCCGCGCCGTTGTCGCCGCCCTGGGCCCCCTCGCCGCGGACCTGCTTGTCGGAGCGCTTGCGGTGGCGGGCGCCGCGCAGGGCAAGCAGCCAGTTGCAGGCGGTGTAGACGGCGGCGCCGCCGAGGAAGCCGCCGCCGACCGGGAGGAAGCCGCCGTGCCGCCACGCCTCGTCCATCAGCTCGAACGAGAGGGCCGAGATGAGGACTCCTGCGCCGAACGCCATGATGGCGGCGACGGTGCGACGGGACAGGCTGACGAACCAGCCGACCAGCGCGCCGATCAGCAGCGCCGAGCCGCTGAGAAGGCCCCACAGGCCGGCCTGGAGCGCCATCGGCACGGTCAGGCGGGCCTCGGCGCGGCGGCGCGGCGAAGGCGGTCTGCGATGGCGAGGCCGATCCCCTCGGCGGGGACCGGGGCGACGGCGATGCGGGGCTTCGAGGAGGCGTCGGCGCGATGCAGCGCGGCGAAGAGCCGGGACGCCGCTTCCTCGGGATCGGCCGTGGGGCTGAGATTGTCGTCCGCCTGCATCGCGCCGTAACCGATGAACCACTCGTCGGGGTCCGCGCGCGAGGCGTCGAGGCGCAGCGGCTTGGACGGGGCGTAGTGGCTGGCCATCATCCCGGGGGATTCGATGCCCTCCCGGCCGGGCGGGGAGGCGAGGGCGTCCGCAATGGCCACCGGCCCGGGCCGGAGCAGCCTCAGCCCGCCCGCCTCGACCTTGACGATGGTGGATTCGAGGCCGCGCCGGGTCTCGCCCCCGTCGATGACGAGGGGGATCCGGCCGCGAAGCGTCTTCAGGACGTGCGCCGCGCAGGTCGGGCTGATCCCGCCGCTGGCATTGGCCGAGGGGGCGGCCAGGGGCCGGCCACAGGCGCGCAGGAGGTCCTGCATCGCCGGGTGGGCCGGGCTGCGCAGGGCGACGGTGTCGAGCCCGGCGGTCACCGCCGGGGCGATGCCGGCCCCCGGGCGGAGCGGCACGACGAGGGTGAGGGGCCCCGGCCACCAGCGGCGCGCCAGGGCGCGGGCGACGTCGTCGAAGACGCCGACCGCCTCCGCCTCGTCCAGCCCGCCGACGTGGACGATGAGCGGGTTGAAGGAAGGGCGGCCCTTGGCCGCGAAGACGCGGGCGACCGCGGCGGCGGAGGCGGCGTCGGCGGCGAGGCCGTACACCGTCTCGGTCGGCACCGCGACCGGCTCCCCGGCAAGCACCCGCCGCGCCGCCTCGGCGATCGCCGCCTCGCCATAAGGCAGGACCTCGGTGTCGAGCGGCTCGGTTTGCGGGGGCATGGCCGCGCGCTATAGCGACGCGAACGCTCCCGCACCATCAGGCCCGCCTCCATGACCTATACGCCGCCCGTCGAAGAGCAGAAGTTCGTGCTGCGGCACATCGCCGGCATCGGCGCGCTGGCAGGCCACGCGCGGTTCGCCGAGGCGAGCGAGGAGGTGGTCGACGCCATCGTCGAGGGGGCGGGCGCCTTCGCGGCGGGCGCGTTCGCGCCGCTCAGCCGCGCGGGGGATTCGGAAGGGGCGAGATGGACCCCCGCCGGAGTCGTGATGCCCGCCGGCTTCAAGGAAGCCTATCGCGGCTATGTGGAAGGGGGCTGGGGAACGCTGGCCGGGCCGCCGGAACAGGGGGGCCAGGGGCTGCCGCTGAGCCTCGCCACCGTGGTGATGGAGGATCTCGGCTCGGCGAACATGGGCTTCTCGCTGATCATGATGCTGACGCCGGGCGCGGTCGAGGCGCTGAAGCATCACGGCTCGCCCGAGCTTCAGGCCGAATGGCTGCCCAGGCTGGTGACCGGCGAATGGTCGGGGACGATGAACCTCACCGAGCCGCAGGCGGGCTCCGACGTCGGCGCCCTCAAGACTCGGGCCGAGCCGGTGGGAGACGGGCGCTGGCGGATCAGCGGCACCAAGATCTTCATCACCTTCGGCGACCACGATCTGACCGAGAACATCGTCCACCTGGTGCTCGCCCGAACGCCCGACGCGCCGCCGGGGACGCGCGGCATCTCGCTGTTCCTGGTGCCCAAGGTGCTGCCGGACGGGACTCCCAACGACCTGCGCTGCGTGTCGATCGAGCACAAGCTCGGCATCCACGCCTCGCCGACCTGCGTCATGTCCTATGGCGACGAGGGACGGTGCATGGGCTGGCTGATCGGCGAGGAGCAGGGCGGCATGCGGGCGATGTTCACGATGATGAACAACGCCCGCCTCAACGTCGGCCTGCAGGGCGTGTCGGTGGCGGAGCGCGCGACCCAGGCGGCGCTCGCCTACGCGGTGCAGCGGGTGCAGGGCGTGCGCGAGGGCCGGCCCGCCGCGATCGTCGAGCATCCCGACGTGCGGCGGATGCTGCTGAGGATGAAGGCGCTGACCCAGGCGGCGCGGGCGCTCGCTTACTACACCGCCGGAATGACCGACCGCGCCTGCCTCGGCGAGCGAGAGGCGCAGGCGCGGGCGGACCTGCTGACCCCGCTCGTCAAGGCCTATGGCACGGACGTGGGGGTGGAGGTCGCCAGCCTGGGCGTCCAGGTCCATGGCGGCATGGGCTACATAGAGGAGACGGGCGCGGCGCAGCATTATCGCGACGCGAGGATCTCGCCCATCTACGAGGGCACGAACGGCATACAGGCGGCGGACCTCGTCGGCCGCAAGATGGGGCTGGAAGGCGGCGCCGTGCTCGAGCGGCTGCTTGCGGACATCGCGGCGGAGGCCGAGGGCCCGCTCTCCGAGCTCGGCGAGGCGTGCGGGCGCGTCGCGGCGCGGCTCGCGGCGGCGGCGCCGGACGACCGGCTCGCCGGCTCCTATCCCTTCCTCAATATGCTGTCGGTCGCGGTGGCGGGCTGGCTGATGCGCCGCAGCCTCGCCGCGCTGGACGGCGCGGACGTCTCCCCCGCCTTTCGCGAGGGGAAGAGCGCCGCGGCGCGTTATTATCTGGAGCAGGCGGTGCCGGAGGCGCTGGGGCTGGAAGCGCAGGCCCTCGCCGGGGCGGAGCTGCTCTATTCGGTGAGCGTGGAGGCGCTGGGGGCCTAGCGACGGACGCTTGCGACCGCTGGGCGGCGACGTCGTGCCGCTTGCCTTAGACCATCACTTGCTTCGCCTCGCGGCGGCCGACCTGGCGGTAGATCCGGGGCCCGAGGTCGAGGCGGAAGGGGCCCATCTTGGCCGAGGGAGTCGCCGCTTCGCGGCCGACCAGCCAGGAGCGCGAGGAGCGGCCGCCGCCGCCCTCCCAGTCGTAGGCGACGTTGATCGCCACCACCGGCACGAAGATGGTTCGGCCCTGAATCTCGATCGCCCTCACCTCCGCCTTGGGCATGCCGATCGCGCTGGTCAGGCGCAGCTCCTCGCCCGCCGGGATGGTGACGTGGGGCGAGCCGCTATGGGCATGGATCGGGCCGCCGAAGAAGTCGGCGATGTCGGGCTCCGCGCTCGCGTTGAACATCCGGGCGTCGATCCGGATGTTGCGCGCCGTCGCCGCCCCGGCGTTGCGGAGCACCAGCTCGTAATTGACCACCGTCTCGTTCTCCGTGGCGGCGGCGCGCTCGGGGACGATGTCGATCTCCAGCCAGGCGCGGGGAGCGGGCTCCTCCGCGGGAAGGGGCTCCGCGACCGCGACCGCGACCGCGGCCGGCGCGGCCGGCGCCGCCGCCGGCTCGTCCGGAATGGGGGCCGCGCCGTCGAACAGGGCGCCGCCGAGGCCGCGGCTGCCGGCGGCCTCTTGCCCGGCGAGGCCGCGGCGCCGGCGCAGGAAGAGAAAGGCGCCGAGCGCGAGAAGGACCGGCACGCCGAGCAGCCAGAGCGTCCACCCCGAGCCCTCGGACGCGGCGGAAGGGCGGGCGGCCGGCGCCGGCGCCGGCGCCATGGGCGGCGGCACCGGGACATGGACGGTCTCGGCGGCAGCCGCAGGGGGCGGCGCGGCGGCGGCGGGCGGACTTTCGGCCGCGGCGGGTGGCGGCGCGGCATTGCGCGGCGCGGCTCGGGCGCTCGAGGCGGGGGAGCTCGAGACCGGGGCGTCGCGCCGGGTGGAGGGCGCGTCGCGCCTTGCGGCCGGCGCGGGGGCCGGCGTTGTCCCCGTGGAAGCGGGACGCGTCGCGGCGGGCGCCGGCGCGGCCGGCGCGGGGGCCGGGGCCTGGCTGGGGGGCGTCGTGCGCTCGCCCGGCAGCTGGAAATCCTTGAGCTGCGGCGGGCCGACCGTGTTCGTCTCCTGCGCGAGCGCGGCGGAGGCGGCGAGGACGAGCGAGGCGAGAGCGGCGACCCGGAAGCCGCGGCGAGATCCATTCAACATGTCGGCGGAAGCTTTCTTTGCCCGCTTCGCCTTATCCCGTCCGCCGCCGCCAAGTCCAGCAAGGGGAGGCCGGAACGCTCCGCACGCGCGCCATTCCGCGCCGTCGCGGCCCCGGAGCGGCGAGCCGAGGCTGGCGCCGCCCCGCGCCTTCCCCTATGTCGCTGCCATAGCTCGACAAACCGGCGCCGCCCGGGCGGGGAAACATTGATGAAGCGCATCCTGGCGGCCGTCTTCCTGGCGGGCCTCGCCCCGTCCGCCGCGGCGGCCCCGGCCGCACCACCGGCCGCTTCCGCCGATCTTCCGGCCGATCCCGCGGTCCGCTTCGGCACCCTGCCCAACGGGCTTCGCTTCGCGGTGATGCGCAACGCGACGCCGAAGGGCGAGGCCTCGCTGCGCCTGCGCATCGCCGCGGGGTCGCTCGCCGAGGAGGAGGACCAGCGCGGGCTGGCGCATTTCATCGAGCATATGGTTCTGAACGGCACCCGCCACGTGCCGGAAGGCGAGTTCGTCCGGCGGCTCGAGCGCGAAGGGCTGAAGTTCGGGCCCGACACGAACGCGAGCACGACCTTCGAGCAGACCGTCTACATGCTCGACGTGCCGCAGGCCGATGCCGGCAAGCTCGACACGGCGCTCTACCTGCTGCGCGAGGTGGCGGGCGAGGCGACGCTCGATCCCGCCGCCATCGACCGCGAGCGGGGCGTCATCCTCTCAGAGGAGCGGACCCGCGCCGGTCCCGCCTATCGCGTGCTGGTCGACGAGATCGGCTACCTGTTCCGTGGCGACCTGCTCGCGAAGCGGCTGCCGATCGGCGACACCGGGGTGGTGAGGACGGCGCCGCGCGACCGCTTCGCCGATTTCTATCGCCGCTACTACCGGCCCGAGCGGGCGATGCTGGTCGCGGTCGGCGATTTCGATCCGGCGGCGATGGAAGCGAGGATCAGGCTGCGGTTCGGCGACTGGAAGGGGAGGGGCGCGGCGGGGCGCGAGCCGCCTCCGCCGGTCATCCCCCGTCGCGGCGCGGAGAGCCGGGTGCTGATCGAGCCCGGCGGGCAGAACCGGGTCAGCATCGCCTGGCTGCGCCCGCACGATCCCCGGCCCGACAGCCGCGCGCTTCGGCGCGAGCGGCTGGTCGAGCGGCTCGCCCTCATCATCCTCAACCGCCGCCTCGAGCGGCTCGCGACCGGCGACGATCCGCCCTTCCTCGCCGCCGGCGCCTCGATCGACGAGCAGGCGGAGCGGGCGAGGGTCGTCCAGCTTGCCGCCCTCGCCGAGCCGGGCGCCTGGAGCCGGGCGCTTGCGGCCGTCGAGCAGGAGGCGCGCCGGGCGGCGGAGCACGGCTTCGGCCAGGCCGAGCTCGACCGCGAGGTCACCGAGATCCGCGCGCGGCTGGCGGCCGCCGTCGCCGGCGCCGCGACCCGGTCGACGCCCGGGCTTGCGCAAGGGCTGGTCGCCGCCGCCAACGAGGCGGAGGTGTTCACCGCGCCCGAAACCAACCTCGCCTTGTTCGACGCGGCGGTGAAGGACCTGAAGGCGGCCGACGTCGCGGCGGCCCTGCCCCGGCTTTTCGGCGGGGAGGGCCCGCTCCTCTATCTCACCAGCACCGTTCCGCTGGCGCAAGGCGAGGCTGCGCTCGCCGCCGCCTACGACAAGTCCCGCGCGACGCCCGTGGCGGCGGCCGGAAGCGAGCAGGCGAAGGCCTGGCCGTATCGGGGCTTCGGCGCACCGGGCGCGGTGACCGAGCGGCGGGAGATTGCGGGCCTCGGCACGGTCGCGGTGCGCTTCGCCAACGGCGTCCGGCTCCTCGTCAAGCGCACCGACTTCAAGAAGAACCAGATCCTCGTCGCCGTGCGCTACGGCGGCGGCCAGCTCGACCTTCCCCGCGACCGGGACAATCCGCTCTGGGCGTTCGGCTCCGCCTTCGCCGCGGGCGGCCTCGGCCGGCTGACCGAGGACGAGATGAAGCAGGCCCTGGCGGGGACGGTCTACTCGATCGGCGCCGGGGTCGATTCGGACGCCTTCACGCTCGCCGGCGGCACCCGCCCGGCCGACTTCGAGCGGCAGATGCAGCTGCTCGCCGCCTTCGTCGCCGACCCGGGCTGGCGCCCGACCGGCTGGGAGCGGCTGCGCCGCTACGCGCCGACGCTGCACGAGCAGATGGAGGCGACGCCGGGAGGAGTCTTCCAGCGCGACGTCGCGGCCCTGCTGCGCTCGGGCGACCGGCGCTGGGCGACCCCTTCGCGCGAGGCGATGGCGGCGAGCGGCATCGCCGATGCCCGCGCATTGGTGGGGCCGGCGCTGGCGAGGGGGCCGATCGAGGTCGTCGTCGTCGGCGACGTGACGGTGGAAGAGGCGATTCGCCAGACGGCGGCGACGTTCGGGGCGCTGCCCGCCCGTGCAGCGACGCCCGGCGATCCGGCGGCGCGGCAGGTCCGCTTCCCCGAGCCGGCGCTCGTCACGCGCACCCACAAGGGACGCGCCGACCAGGGCCTCGCCTTCATCGCCTGGCCGACGGCCGATTTCTACGCGGACACCCGTCGCGCCCGGACGCTCAACCTCCTCGGCCAGGTGATGCAGCTTCGCCTCACCGACGAGATACGCGAGAAGCAGGCGACGACCTACAGCCCCTCGGCCGGCCACGCGCCCTCCGACACCTTCCCCGGCTACGGCTATCTCTCGGCCTCGATCGAGGCGCCGCCGGAGAAGCTTGGCGGATTCTTCGCGGACGCGCTGAAGATCGCCGCCGATCTTCGCAACCGGGCGGTCGGCCCGGACGAGCTGGAGCGGGCGCGGCGGCCGCTGGTCGACAATCTGGAGCGCCAGCAGGCGGGCAACGGCTGGTGGCTCTCCCAGCTGCCCGGCGCCGCCGACCGTCCCGAGCGGGCGGAGAGCCTGCGCAACGCGCTCGCCCAATATCGTTCGATCACCGCGGCGGAGCTGCGCGAGGCGGCCCGGCAATATCTGCTGGAGGCGCGGGCGTGGCGGTTCGAGGCGCTGCCGGAGCGAGCCGACGCGCGATAGGGCGGTCGAGCCGCCGACCCGCTCGCCAGCAACCGCAAATGGGGACAACCACAAATGGGGACAGTAACTATTTTCCGGCACAGGCCGGAGAGGCGCTCCGCGCTTCCGGGAAAATAGTTACTGTCCCCATTTTACAGGCCCGGTTTTCCTGGACGGTTGTCGCAGGCGCGGCGGCATGCCACCATCCCTTCATGGGGATGGCGCGGACGGCGGGCGACGGCGGCGAGCCGGGAGCGGGACGGTGATCCAGGGCGCGTTCCAGCACCGTTCGGGCCGGATCATCGCCTTCGGGCGCGCCGTGCTCGCCCTCTTCTTCCTGGTCATCCTGTGGGCGGACCGGACGCAGCCTATCTTGTCGCCGGGGCAGACCTACGCCTTCCTCGGCGCCTACGCGGTGGCGGCGATCGGCTATCTCGTCCTCACCTGGGACAATTGGTGGCTGGAGACGCGGCTGGCGGCGCCGGCGCACGTCGTCGACCTTCTGGTCTTCACCAGTCTCAACTACGTGACCCAGGGCTATACCAGCCCCTTCTTCACCTTCTTCGTCTTCCTGCTGCTCTCCGCCTCCATCCGCTGGGGCTGGCGCGAGACGGCGGCGACCGCGCTCGCCATCATCCTCCTCTACCTCGTCGAGGGGATGAGCGCCTCCACCTGGGGCACCGAGCAATTCGACCTCGGCCGCTTCCTGATCCGCAGCTCCTACCTTCTCGTCCTCTCCTCGATGCTCATCCTATGGTTCGCCTCCAACCAGCGCGCGGCGCGGCCCCTCGCCGGGCCGGAGCCGCACGAGCCCGGGCCGGCGGAGCGCCACGACATGAAGCCGCTGCTCGCTTATGCCGCGGAGCGGTTCGGCAGCCGCCGGGCGGTGCTCCGCTGGTCGGAGAGCGAGGAGCCGTGGACCTATGTGGCGCGGCTCGACGGCGACGAGTTCCGCCAGCAGCGCTGCGATCCGGAGAGCTTCGAGCCGCTGGTGGCGGCGGAAGCGGGGCAGGGCGTGCTGCTCTTCGACCAGGCCAGGGGGCGGGCGCTGACCCGCGCCGGCCGCCACAAGCGCTCCCTGCGCACGCCGCAACCGCTCCACCCGCAGTTCGCGCAGCGCTTCGGGGTGGACGGCGGGCTGCGCATCCCGGTCCGCTCGAGCCAGATCGAGGGCGACCTGTTCGTGCTCGACGTGGCCGGCCTCTGCTCCGACGACCTGGTCATCGCGGAAGAGACGGGGGACCGCATCTCGGCGTCCCTCGACCATGTCGAGCTGTTCCAGGCGACGGACGAGGCGGCGGCGATGCGCGCGCGCCTGTCGCTGGCCCGCGACATCCACGACAGCGTCGTCCAGTTCCTCGCCGGCCTGACGCTGCGGATGGAGGGGCTGCGCAAGTCGGCGCGGATGGGCCGCGATCTCGAGAAGGAGATAGACGATCTCCAGCGCGAGCTGTCGCGCGAGCAGCAGGATCTGCGGCGCTTCATCGCCGAGCTGCGCGGCGGCGTTTCCCCGCCGCGGGTCGACCTGCCGCTGGGCCTGGCCGAGCTCGCGGGCCGGCTCGGCCGGCAATGGGGCATCGCCTGTCGGGTCGAGAGCGGCCCGGAAGGGATAGAGGTGCCGGCGGCGCTGGAGCGGGACCTGGAGCAGATCGTCCGGGAGGCCGTGGCGAACGCCGTCCGCCACGGCCGGGCGACCGAGGTTGAAGCGGGCCTCGCCCGCCGCAACGGCACGATCGAGCTCGCCATCGTCGACAACGGGCAGGGCTTGCCCGACCGGGGCGTGTTCACCGGCGAGGAGCTGGACGCACGCCGCATCGGGCCGAAGTCGCTGTTCGAGCGGGTGCAGAGCCTGGGCGGGCGGCTCCGTCTCGCCTCCGCCCCGACCGGCACCAGCCTTCTGATCACCTTGCCCATGGCGGAGGACTGAGTGAAGCGCATCCTGATCGCCGACGACCATCCGATCATCGTCTCCGGGCTGGAGGCGATCCTCTCCGACAGCAATTACGAGGTGATCGGCTCGGTCGGCGACGGGCGCGCCGTCATCCCCGCGGTCGATTCGCAGGAGCCCGACCTGCTGCTGCTCGACGTCAGCATGCCCGGCCTCAGCGGCGTCGCAGTGCTGCGCAACCTCAGCGCGCGGGGGACGCGGCTGCCGGTGATCCTGCTCACCGCCGGCCTCGACGACGCCGAGCTGCTCGAGGCTGTGCGGCTCGGGGTGGAAGGCATCGTCCTCAAGGAAGGCGCGCACGCGCAGCTCATCCAGTGCCTCGACGCGGTGGCCGCGGGCGGCCGCTGGATCGACCAGCCGCTGCTTCAGCGCGCGCTGGATCTCAGCATGGCGGGCGGCCCTCGGGATCCGCTCGAAAGCCTCAACACGCGCGAGCGGGCGATCGCCGAGCTCGTCCAGCAGGGCATGCGCAACCGAGAGATCGCCGGCCGCCTCGGGATGAACGAGGGGACGGTGAAGGTCTATCTCCACCGCATCTACCGCAAGCTCGGCATCGGCAGCCGAACGGAGCTGGCGATTCATACCCGGCGCTAGGCGCCGGGGGCATTTCCATCCCCGGAGCGCGGCAAGACCTGGCGCGGTAACTTTGTACGTTGCGCCATGTAGTCCCGCGCATCGGACCGTGTAACCAAAGTTACAGATCGTGCATCGGCTGTAATCAAACTGTGATCCTCGCGCCACATGGGCCGGAGCTAATCGCTCCGATGTGGAGCTATTCCTTGTTCGCTCCGGGTTTTCCTCAACAAGAGGAGCGCAACGGGCCGGGGGGCTCGCCAGAATCGTCAGTCAAGCGGCGCGCAAGGCGTGCCCAAGGGGGATCAATGTCGAATCGCTTCCAAGGCAAGTTGCTGCTGTCCACGTCGCTCGCCGCCTGCATGGCCTTCGCCGCGACCCCGGCCGCGGCGCAGGTGGCGGAGCCCGCCGAGGGCTCGCCCGACGTCGCCGCGAACAGCAATGCGTCGAGCGACGGAGACGCGATCGTCGTCACCGGTTCGCGCATCGCCCGGCCGGACCTCCAGATTTCGAGCCCGGTGAACGTCGTCGGGCAGGAGGAAATCCAGCTCCGCCAGCCGAACACCGCGGAAGAGCTGCTGCGCGACCTGCCGTCCGTCCGCCCGTCGCTCGGGCCGGGGGTCAACAACGGCAGCGACGGCTCGGCGAGCATCAACCTGCGCGGCATCGGCGAGAACCGCACCCTCGTCCTCCTCGACGGCCGCAGGATCGTTCCCTTCGGCCTCGACATCGTCACCGACCTCAACACCATTCCCGTCGCGCTCGTGGAGCGCGTCGACGTGGTGACCGGCGGCGCCTCGTCGGTCTACGGCGCCGACGCCGTCGCGGGCGTCGTCAACTTCATCACCCGCCGCAACTTCAGCGGCATGGACCTCAGCGGCTCCTACCGCGTGTCGGAGCGGGGCGACGCCGTGCAATATCGCGGCGACCTGACCCTCGGCGCCAACCTGGCGGACGGCCGCGGCAACGCCGTCCTCTCGATCGGCTACCAGAACCGCAACCCGCTGCTTCACACCCAGCGCGCGATCAGCGCCTTCCCGATCAGCTCGGCCAACGGCCAGTTCTCGGGCTCGCTCGCCTCGGTCCCCACCATCTTCACCTCGCCGACCAACGCCCAGCTCGGCCTCGCGAACAACGGCTTCGGCGCCGCCTTCGACCCCAATACCGGCCTGTTCCGCGCCGGCGTCCAGTCGGACACGTTCAACACCAACATCGGCACCTATTTCCAGACGCCGCTCGAGCGGTTCAACGTCTATGCGGCCGCCCATTACGAGGTGACGCCCGGCATCGAATTCTACACGACCGGCATGTTCACCCGGAACAAGGCGCTGATCCAGCTCGCCTCCTCGGCGACCTTCACCAACACCTACCAGCTGTCGCTCAACAACCCCTATCTGCCCGTCGGCGCGCGCAACCAGCTGTGCGCCGCCCGCAGCATCTCGGCCGCCAATTGCGCCGCCGCGGCGGCGGTGCGGGGCGGCGCCGGCACGCCCGGCTATATCGAGATCCCGGTCATCGCCCAGCGCCGGTTCGTCGAATACGGGCCGCGCGGCAATCCCGTCGAATCGACGATGTTCCAGGTCCAGGCCGGCTTCCGAGGCAACATCGCCCCCAACGTCCGCTACGACCTCTCGGCGCAATATGGCGAGACCAACCAGGATCAGTCGCGCGAGAATTGGGGATCGTTCAGCCGCGTCCAGCAGGCGCTGCGCGCCTATCGCGACGCCGCCGGCAACCCGGTCTGCACCGACGCGACGAACGGCTGCGTCCCGCTCAACCTCTTCGGGCCCGCCGGAAGCATCACTCCGGCGATGATCGGCTTCTTCGACCTCGACGCGCGCATCCGGCGCGTCGTCAAGCAGAGCGTCGTCACGGGTTCCGTCTCCGGCGACCTGTTCAACATCCAGAGCCCGCTTGCAGCGAGCAAGGTCGGCTTCGCCGTCGGCGCCGAGTATCGCAAGATCTCGGCCCGCGGCCTGCCCGACGCCCCGTCGCAGGTGCAGGGCGAGGTGCTCGGCACCGGCGCCCGGACGCCGCCGGACTTCGGCCAGTTCAACGTCAAGGAAGCGTTCGGCGAGCTCATCATCCCGCTGATCGAGAACAGCTTCATCTACAATGCGAGCCTCGAGGCGGGCATCCGCTATTCGGACTATTCGACGACCGGCACCAGCACGACCTGGAAGGCGGGCGGGACGATCACGCCGATCCGCGGGTTCAAGTTCCGCGGCATGTACCAACGCGCCGTCCGCTCGCCCAACATCCTCGAGCTGTTCCAGTCGGCGGTCCAGGGCCTCGGCAACCTTGCCGTCGATCCGTGCGCCGGCGCCAACCCGACCGCGTCCCGCACCTTGTGCGAGGGGACCGGCGCACCGGCCGGGACGTACGGCTCCATCTCGCAGCCCTCGTCGAGCCAGATCAACGTCACGACGCAGGGCAACCCCAATCTCGACGTCGAGAAGGCCCGCACCTACACGCTGGGCGCGGTGTTCACGCCCGACTTCGTGCCGGGGCTGGCGCTCACCGTCGACTATTTCAACATCGTCGTGAAGAACGCCATCACCCAGCCGGCCCAGGGCGACATCCTCAACGGCTGCTACTCGGCCTCGCTCAACCCGTCGCAGACGCTGAACGCCTTCTGCGCCCTGATCGGACGCAACCCGCTCAACGGGTCGCTGAACGGCGCGGGCGACACGCCCGGCGTCATCACCGGCTATTCGAACCTCGGCCAGATCGAGACGGCGGGCGTCGACGTCGGCGTCACCTACCGGCTCGACCTCGCCCATCTCGGGGTCGGCGGAAACCCGGGCACGCTGCGCTTCGGCTTCAACGGCACGTGGCTGGACTATTACCACTTCCAGGCCAACCCGAACTCGATCAACCGCAACTGCACCGGCTATTACAGCACCAACTGCACCAATCCGCGCGCCAAGTGGAAGTGGAACGGCCGGGTCACCTACTCGACCGGCCCGGTCGACCTGTCGCTGCTCTGGAACCACGTCTCGTCGGTCAGGCTCGAGCCGTTCCTGGCGGCGGCGGTGCAGCCGCTGCGCACGCCGCAGCCCGGCGGCCCGAACCCGAGCACGGTGTTCGACGCCTTCGAGCGGATCAAGGCGTTCAACTATTTCGACCTGACCGCCCGGTTCATGCCTTCCGAGCATCTCGAGCTGACGCTGACGGTGGAGAACCTGTTCGACAAGAAGCCGCCCCTGGTCGGCGCCAACGTCGGCGGCACCGCCTACAACAGCGGCAACACCTTCCCGACCATCTACGATCCGATCGGCCGCGCCTTCACCATGGGTGCGCGCCTCAAGTTCTAAGCCGAGCCAAAGCCGGCGCGATACGTCCCTGTCGCGCCGGTACTGCGAGGGCCGCCCGGAGGGGGATTACCGGGCGGCCCTCTTTTTCGTCAGTCGCCGCTGAAGACCGGCCGGCCGACGTCGCCCTGGCCGACGGTGCGCCCGGCCATCTCCAGCATGCGGTCGAGCGACGTCTTCGCGGCAAGGCGGAGATCTTCGGGCAGCTCGATGCGCGGCTCGAGGTCGCGCAGCGCGACGTAGAGCTTCTCCATCGTGTTGAGCGCCATGTAGGGGCACATGTTGCAGTTGCAGTTCCCGTCCGCCCCCGGCGCGCCGATGAAGATCTTGTGGGGCGCGGCCTTCTCCATCTGGTGGATGATGTGCGGCTCGGTGGCGACGATCATGACGTCGGACGGCGAGGAGAGGGCGTAATCGAGGATCGCCCGGGTGGAGCCGACGAGGTCCGCATGGTCGAGTATGTGGCCCGGGCATTCGGGATGGGCGAGCACCGGGGCGCCGGGGTGCTGCGCCTTGAGCTTCAGCAGCTCGGTCTCCGAAAAGGCTTCGTGGACGATGCATACGCCCGGCCACAGCAGCATGTCGCGCCCCGTCTTGCGGGCGAGATAGCCGCCCAGATTCTTGTCGGGCCCGAAGATGATCTTCTGGTCCCTGGGGAGCTGGGCGAGGATCGTCTCCGCCGAGGAGCTGGTGACGATGATGTCGGAGAGCGCCTTCACCGCCGCGGAGCAGTTTATGTAGGTGAGCGCGATATGGTCGGGATGCGCCTCGCGGAAGGCCTTGAACCGGTCCGGCGGGCAGCTGTCCTCGAGGCTGCAGCCGGCGGCCATGTCGGGCAGCACCACGATCTTGTCGGGCGAGAGGATCTTCGCCGTCTCGGCCATGAAGCGGACTCCGCAAAAGGCGATCACGTCGGCGTCGGTCGAGGCCGCCTTGCGCGACAGATCGAGGCTGTCGCCGACGAAATCGGCGAGGTCCTGGATTCGCGGATCCTGGTAGTAATGGGCGAGGATGACGGCGTTGCGCTCACGCCGCAGCCGGTCGATCTCGGCGGCGAGGTCGAGGCCCCTGAGGCTCACATTGGGTGCGTTCATGTCCTGTCCTCGTTTCGCCGCATCAGTGGTTGGCCTGCCGGTCGCGAAGCCTCTCCTCGAGCCCGCGCGGCCGATCGAGATACCATGCTTCCTCCCGCCCGGCCGGGTCCAGGAAGCGAACCGAGACGCTGGCGTCGACGCCGGCGGCGCGGAGCGGCATGGCGAAGCTCCTCGCCACCGTCCTCATCGCCGCGTCCCGCGCGAGCCGCATCGGAGCCGCCGCCCGCGCCTGGCGCATCAGCTCGGCCTGGGCCGAGCGGCTGTTCGCCTCGTCCAGGCTACGCCCCGCGTCGGAAATCGCCATGGCGAGGCCCCCGTCCGAAAATTCCTGCACGGCGCCGAAATCGACACTCGGGACGCTTATTTCAAGCGCCGGCAGAGTGACGCTCAAGGTCCGCGTCGGCGGGTCCCAGGCGAGGTCGGCGCGCTTCAGGCGGGTGAGGTCCACCCCGTAGCGCACCGTGGCCGGCATGATCAGGGTCTTGCGGGCCCTGAGCCCGAGATGCGTCTCGCTCGCCGACACCACGGCGGCGTAGCGCGCCTGGAAGATCACGATCCTGCCCTGGTCGCGGGCCGAAAGCAGGGTCGAATAAGCGAGGGACAGCGGGTCCGGCTCGGCCGGCCGCGGCGCGGGGCCGAGCCAGGCGCCGATCGCCCCGCCGAGAAACAGGGCGGCGAGCAACGCGGCGGCGCGCTTCAGCCGGCCGCGATCCACGTCTCCCCCTCCCGCGCGACGAGGCCCCGTTGCTCCAGGTCGAGGAGATGGGCGAGCACCGAGCGCGCCGCCGCCGGGTGAAGCCTCGGATCGACGCCGCGGTACATGGCGCGGACCATTTCGCCGATCCGCCCTTCGCCCGCCTCGACATGGCCGAGTATCTGCTTCTCGCGCATCCGGCGGTGGCCGATCAGCGCCCGGACGTGGCGCCGCGGACGCTCGATCGCCGGGCCGTGCGCCGGGTAGTAGATCCGGTCCTCGCGCGCGAGCAGCTTGTCGAGGCTGGCCATGTAGGCGGCCATGTCGCCGTCCGGCGGCGCGACGACGGTGGTCGACCAGCCCATGACATGGTCTCCGCTGAACAGCGCGCCCTCCTCCGCAAGGGCGAAGCAGAGATGGTTGGAGGTGTGGCCCGGAGTCTCCACCGCCTTCAGCGACCAGCCGGGGCCGTCGATCGCCTCGCCCTCCGCAAGCACCCTGTCGGGCCGGTAGGCGAGATCGAACGCCTCGTCGGCGCGCGGCCCGTCATCCTCCAGCGCAAGCGGGGCGCAGCCGACGACCGGCGCGCGCGTCGCCCCCTTGAGCGGGCGGCTGGCCGGGCTGTGGTCGCGGTGGGTGTGGGTGCAGACGATGGCGGCGACTCGCTCGCCGTCCAAGGCAGCCTCGAGGGCGGCGAGATGCCCGGGAAGATCGGGGCCGGGATCGATCACCGCCACCTCGCCCCGCCCGACGATGTAGGTCTGAGTCCCGGTGTAGGTGAAAGGCGAGGGATTGGGCGCCAGCACGCGTCGCACGAGCGGCCCGAGCTGCTCGACCTTGCCGGTGGGCCCTTCGTCCATCCGCGACATGTGGCATCGTGCCGGCGCGATTCCAACCGCGAAGGGAGGGGACCGTGCCGTGAATGGGGACAGTAACTATTTTCCGGGAAGGCGGCGGCGTCGGAAGCGCCGCGGGAGGGAAAAATAGTTACTGTCCCCATTTCAGAGGAAGCGCCGCGGGAGGGAAAAATAGTTACTGTCCCCATTTCAGAGGAGGCGCCGCAGGGGGAAAAATAGTTACTGTCCCCATTCGGAAAAAGCGGGGGCCGCAAGGCCCCCGCCTTCCCTCCTCCCCGCCGCGTCGCTCAGTGGCTGTTGCGCAGCCGGTCGATCGTCTCCCGCATGGCGGCGACGACTCGCGCCTTGTGCTCGGCGCTCAGCTCGTCACTCTGCTCGATGCGGCCGATCGCCCGCTCGAGCCTGGCGGCGCGGTCCGCGGCGCTCACCTCGCCGTTGCCGCAGAGGATGATCTTGGTCTTCTCGCGGCCGTCGCCGCCGTCATTGACCTCGGTCCGGTCGCATCCGGCATGGTCGCCGTCCGCGTCGAGGATGCGGATGCGGCGCTGCGGCCCGCCGGCTCCATGGTCGCCGTGGCCGGCCGGGGCGAGGACGATGACGCGCTCCACCTTGGTCCGGCCGTCGCCCTCGCCTTGCTGGTCCTGAGCGGCGGCGGGCGCCGCGAACGCCAGCCCCGCCGCGAAGGCCAGGCCGGCGGCGCCGACGGCGAGGCGGCGCAGGCTGCGCCCTTCGATTCCGGTCATGTCACTCTCCCTCCATCTTCGGTTCGTTGACGATCGTCGCGACATAGGCGCCGCCGAGCACGCGCTCGATCCGCTCCAGCCGCACCTTGGTCTCGCCGTCGTCGCCGCGCGAGATCGCCTCCTCGATCATCACCCGCACGCGGTCGGCCGCCGCCGAATCGTCGGAGGTGCGGATCACGAAGGTGGCGGTGCGCACCGTGCCGACGCGGAGCGGAGCGGACCGGGGCTCGGGCGCGAAATAGGCCGCCATCCTGAGGCGCGGCAGGCGCATCGGCTGGAGCGCGAGCGGCTCCAGCCTCGGCTCGACTCCGGCCAATGCGAGGTCGAGCCGGGGGCGCGAAGGCACGGCGAGGGGGCTCCGGGAGACGGCGCGGGCGAGCTGGCGCCGCGGCGCCGCGACGGCGGCCGCGACGGGCGCGGCGGCCTGCGCCACCGGTAGCGCCGGAGTGTGCGACGGCCGCGCCGGCGGCGACGCGGGCCGGGCGAGGTAGACGACCGGCCGCTCCGGCGACGCCGTCGCCAGCGCGACGCTCAGCCCGCCGGCGGCGAGCAGGGTCAAGGCGGCCAGGCCGCCGGCGTTGCGCGCGCGGCTGGCGCGGTGCGAACGCATCATGCGCAGGCGCCACTTGAGCGCGCCGGCGGCGTTCATCGAGCAGGCCGCGACGAGTCCCGGCCGCGAGGCCGACTTGACCAGCGCCAAGGCGTAATCGTGCCGCTCCCGATCGCTCGCCCGAGCGGCGACGGCGGCGTCGCAGGCCAGCTCCTGGTCGGCGCGGAAGGCGCGGAAGGCGATCCACGCCAGGGGATTGAACCAGTTGAGGGCGAGCACCACGATGGCGGCGACGTTCCACCAAAGGTCGCCGTGGCGGTGATGGGTGCGCTCGTGCGCCATGGCGAGACGCCGCTCGCCTTCGCTGTAGCGGCGGCTGAAGTCTGCCGGGACGACGATCCGTCGGCGCAGCAGCCCTAGCGCCAGCGGACCGTCGACCGCGTCGCTGACGAAGGTCGCGACCCCCTGGTAGAAAGGCGGCCTGCCGCGGCGCGAGCGGCCGTCGAGCCGGCGGACGAACGCGCGGTAGGCGAGCCATTGCAGGATGAGGAAGATTACCGCGCCCCCGGCCCAAGTTGCGAGCAAGAAGGGCACCCACTGCCCTGGTCCGGCCTCGGCCGGCAGGGGCGCGGTCCCTCCCCCCGCCGCGGGGATGAAAATCACGACGGGGGGCAGAGTTTCGGCAAGCTGGGGCAGCGGCGGGAGCACCAGCCTCGCCGCGGGTATGGCCCACAGGGCATAGGCCCAGCCGGCCCCGAACAGCCGCGCCACGGGCCGGCGCAGCAGCAGCACCGCGCCGATCAGCAAGGAGACGGCGACGAAGGTCTCGAGCAGCCAGGCGGTCACGACTTGAGCGCCTTCAGCAACGCCTCGATCTCCTCGATGTCGGCCGGGGTAAGGCGGTCGCGCGCGGCGAGCTGGGCGACGAGCGGCGTCAGGCGGCCGCCGAACATGCGGTCGATCAGCCGGCCCGATTCCTCGGCGACATAATCCTCGCGGGCGAGGGCAGGGCGGTAGAGGTAGCGGCGGCCGTCCTCCTCGTGGCGGAGGACGCCCTTGGCGAGCAGCCGGGAGAGCATCGTCTTGACGGTGGCGAGGCTCCAGCCACGCTCCGCCGGCACCCGCTCCGCCACCTCGGCGGCGGTGAGCGGCGACTCCTCCCAAAGCACTTCCATGACGGCGTATTCGCCCTCGGCGATTCGCTCCATGGCCGTCCTCCCCTTCGTTGACTACAGGTGTAATCACTCGGCGGGTGAACGCGAGATGAATGTTTCGGCGGCGTCGCCCGGCCTGTCGGCGGACTTTACAACAAGCAAAGATCGTTAAAACCGGTAAACCATCGAAAGCCCCGGTTTTCCGCCATCGGCGACGTCTGGCACGAGGCATGTATCTGTTAGGGGGTCCACACGCTTCACCCCACGGGGCGGGCAGGCGCTCTTTCCGGTCGCGCCGCCCGCCCCTGTCCTTTGGGGGATGGCAAGGCGAGGGACGACCCCCACCTCCAACCGCTGCAGCGCCGGAAGGAAGGTGGACCGAGCCCGCCTGGAGTCTGTCCTGCCAAAACCGAAACACCGATCCGTCGTGCCGGACTTATCGGCATCCACCTTCCCACCTGCGGCGCAAGGCGGGACTCCGCCCGGAGGCCGGGGTGAGGATTTCAATCGAGACCGAATGCGCGCTAGGCGCGGGCGACCTGCTTTTCCTCGAGCAGCTGCTGGAGCTCGCCGGCCTCGTACATCTCCATCATGATGTCCGAGCCGCCGAGGAACTCGCCCTTCACGTAGAGCTGGGGGATGGTCGGCCAGTCCGAATAGCCCTTGATGCCCTGCCGGATCTCCGGATCCTGCAGCACGTCGACCGTCTCGTAGCGCACCCCGAGATGGTCGAGGATCGCGACGGCGCGGCTGGAGAAGCCGCATTGCGGGAAGAGGGCGGTGCCCTTCATGAACAGGACGACGTCGTGGCCTTTGACGATCTCGTCGATGCGGGCGTTGGTGTCGGTCATTCGTACAATCCTCGCTGCGGGCTCATTCCGGCGCCGCGGTGGTCAGCTGCAGCGCGTGCAGCGCGCCCCCCATCCGCCCGCCCAGCGCCTCGTAGACCCGCTGGTGCTGCCTTATCCGGGGAAGGCCCCGGAAGCTCTCGGCGACGACTCGGGCGGCATAATGGTCGCCGTCTCCGGCCAGGTCGGTGATCTCCACCCGGGCATCGGGAATTCCGGAGAGGATCAGCGCCTCGATCTCGTCGGCGGCCATCGCCATCGCATCACCCCTCGGCCTGCATCAGCTGGCGCCGCGCCTCAACCGTCTTGTGCTGGAGCGCCTCGCGGATCTTTCCCTCGTCCGTCTCGACGCCCGCCGAGGTGAGGTCGCCGAGCAGCTTGCGGACCACGTCCTCGTCGCCCGCTTCCTCGAAGTCGGCCCGGATCACGTCCTTGGCATAGGCATCCGCCTCGGCCTCGGTGAGCCCCATCAGCCGCGCCGCCCAGGCGCCGAGCAGCCGGTTGCGGCGGGCGGTGATGCGGAATTGCATCTCCTGATCCCGGGCATATTTGGTCTCGAACGCCCTCTCGCGATCGTCGAACGTGCTCACGTGAAGCTCCCTTGCTCTCTTTCGTTGCAGATAGGCGGCGGCGCGGGAGGGATCAATGAGGAAGGCCTCGGGGCCCTAGATCGTCACGACCAGCTTTCCCACCGCCTGGCGCGCCGCCATGTGGGCGATCGCCTCGCCGGCCTGATCGAGCGGCCACAGGCGGCTCACCCTCGGGGCGATCCTGCCTTCGCGCCACAGTCGGAAGAGCGTCTCGATATGGGCGGCGTTCGCCTTCGGATCGCGCGCCGCGAAGGCGCCCCAGAAGACCCCGCAGACGTCGCAGCTCTTGAGCAGGGTGAGGTTGAGCGGGAGCTTCGGGATGCCGGCGGGGAAGCCGACGACGAGATAGCGGCCCTCCCAGGCGATGGCCCTCAGCGCCGGCTCGGCATAGTCGCCGCCCACCGGATCGTAGACCAGGTCGGCGCCGCCGGGGCCGACGGCGTCCTTGAACTGCTGCGCCAGCGCCTTCGACCCGTCCCTGTCGAACGGCCCGCGCGGGTAGACCAGCACGGCGTCCGCCCCCGCGCCGAGCGCTGCCTCGGCCTTTTCCTCCGACGAAACCGCGGCCACGACGCGCGCGCCATAGGCCTTGCCGAGCTCGACCGCGGCGAGGCCGACACCCCCGGCGGCGCCGAGCACGAGCAGCGTCTCGCCCGCCTTCAGCCGGCCGCGGTCGAGGAGGGCGTGGATCGAGGTCGCGTAGGTGAGGATCAGCGCCGAGCCCTCCTCGAAGCTGCGCTCGGGCGGAAGGCGCAGCGCGGTGGCGGCGCTCACCGCCACCTTCTCGGCCAGCCCGCCATGGCCCGTCATGGCGACGACGCGGTCGCCTTCGCGCCATCCCGTGACGCCCTCGCCGACCGCCTCCACCGTCCCCGCCACCTCTCCGCCGGGCGCGAAGGGGCGGGGCGGCTTGAACTGATATTTGTCCTCGATGATCAGCACGTCGGGATAGTTGATCGCGCAGGCCCTCACCCGGACCAGCAGCTGCCCCGGTCCGGCCTGTGGGTCCGGCAATTCGGTGAGGACCAGGGTCTCCGGCCCGCCGGGCTGGTGAGAGAGCAAGGCCTTCATGATCGGTCTCCTTCGAGCAGCTCCACGCCCGCGGCTTGTGCGGCCCGGACCAGCGCTTCGTCCAATGTGGCCAGGGGCAGTCCGCGCCGGCCGGCAAGCTCGAGATAGGCGGCGTCGTAGACCGACAGGCGGTGGGCGCGCGCCAGCGGAAGGAGGACGGAATAGACCTCATCCGCCGACAGTGGATCGATCTCGACGTCCAAGGCGGCCAGGCGCTCGACGAACCTGCTCACGTCCTCGGCGGAGGAGCAGGCCCGGCGCTCGCCGCGGAGGAGCGCGTTGCCGACGTCCAACGGCCAATGGGGCGGTACCACCGCCAAGTCCGAATAGGATCGTGTCGCAACGGCTTCGGCCAACGGAGACTGCTCGTCACGAAAATGCCAGGCGAGCACCACTGAGGCGTCAGGGACGAACGGCATCGCTATGGTCGGCCTTCATCGATGAGCTGCTTGATCGTCAGGTCCGGCCCGAGCGCGATGTTCCTCTCGTCCCGATACGCCACCCACGCCTCGTGAGCCCGTTTCCGCTCCTCCGGCGTCAGCGGGCGGCTCACCGGGACCAGCCTGGCCACCGGGCGGCCGTGGCGGCGGATAGTGATCGTCTCGCCGGCTTCGGCCCGGGCGAGCAGCTCCGAAAATGCGCCTTGGCCTGGGCTGCGCCGAATTCGGTCAGACGTGCATCCATGCGGTCGCTCCAATCTGACCAGAATTTAGGTCACAGCCTGATGAGGGTCGACTTACCGCGCCGCCTGCGGGAAAGGCGGGAGCTTGGCGATGTCGGCGGCCTCGTGCTGGATGATCACCTTGGCTCGGAGGTTGCGGGCGATCGCCTCGAAACGCGCCATGGACGCCATGGTCTGCGCGCGCGAGGTGTTGAAGCCCGGCACGCCGCCGGTCGTCCGGTTCTCGGTGAAATGATAGAGGTCGCCGGTCAGCAGCACCGGGCCGGTCCTGGGCAGCCGGACCAGCAGGCTGTGATGCGCTTCGGTATGGCCGGGCATGTCGAGCATGACGACGCTGCCGTCGCCGAACACGTCGCGATCGCCGGTCACCGGCTCGACCTTGCCGCCGCTTTGGGTCCAGGGCGCGATCCGGTCGGACTTGCGCTGCTTCAGGGTCTCGAAGTCGCCGGCGCCGATCAGCAAGGTGGCATGGGGGAATTCGGGCAGCTGGCCGGTATGGTCGTCGTGGCGGTGGCTGATGCCCACATAGGTCACCTGGTCGGGCCTGACGCCGATGCGCGCAAGCTGGTCGGCGAGGCCGATCTTCATGCTCGCGGTGAACGGCCCGTCCGTCTCCGACTTTCCGACCAGCTCCTTCGGGAAACCCGTGTCCCATAGCAGGTACCGGCCGCCGTGGCGGACGAGGTAGCAGCTGTCCGTCAGCGTCTTGGTGCGGCCCCGATAGGCATAGGTGTCCGAGAAGACGTCGAGGTCGCCGATGACGACGGTGCCGCAGTCGAGCCGCCACAGGGCCATGTCCGCGGGCGGCGGCGGCGCGGCCGCTCCCATCCCGAGCCAGGCCGCCGCAAGCGCCATGAACCTTCTCATCTCGCGCGCCTCCCCTCCATGCCGCCCGGAGCGGCGGCTCAGCCCTCGTAATGCGCCGTCGTCTTCGCTGCCACCTCTTCCGCCGTCACGCCCGGGGCCAGCTCGACCAGCCGGAAGGGGCTGGAATGGTCGGGCCGCTGGAAGACGGCGAGATCGGTGACGATCATGTCGACCACGTTCCGGCCGGTCAGCGGCAGCGTGCACGACGGGATGAATTTGGGATCGCCGTTCTTCGAATTGTGCTCCATCACGACGATGATCTTCTTGACCCCGGCGACGAGGTCCATCGCCCCGCCCATGCCTTTCACCATCTTGCCCGGGATCATCCAGTTGGCGATGTCGCCCCCTTCGGACACCTCCATCGCCCCGAGCACGGTCAGGTCGATATGCCCGCCGCGGATCATCGCGAAGCTCTGCTCGGAGCCGAAATAGCTCGACGAGGGCAGCGCGCTGATCGTCTGCTTGCCCGCATTGATGAGATCGGGGTCGATCTCGTCCTCATAGGGGAAGGGCCCGATGCCGAGCATGCCGTTCTCCGACTGCAGCGTCACCTCCATCCCTTCCGGGATGTTGTTGGCGACCAGGGTCGGGATGCCGATGCCGAGGTTGACGTAATAGCCGTCGCGAAGCTCCCTCGCCGCGCGCGCCGCCATCTGGTTGCGGTCCCAGGGCATCGTTATTTCTCCGGATGGGTTGAGGGAGGAGAGAGGAGGACGGCCTCCGCATTGCATCGCGCCGCGGCGGCGTTGCCGGGCGCGGAACCGGGGGCGAGCCTGGCCTGCTCGCGGGCCATGCAGGCGCTGAACGCCGGCCAGAGCGGCGAAAGCGCCGCGTCCGGCGCGTAGGCGGAGCAGGCCGCGAGGAGCGGGACCAGAGCGAGCTCGGCGCGCGGCATCGCCTACGCCGCCTCCCGCTCGCGGACGGTGCGGAACTCGATCTTCTTGTCGTAGGGCGCGCCGAGGATCATCCGCTTCACGTAGATGGAGGGAAGGTGGATGCAGTCCGGGTCGAGGCTTCCGACGGGGACGATCTCCTCCACCTCGGCGACGCAGACCCTGCCCGCGGTCGCCATCGGCTGGTTGAAGTTCCTCGCGGTCTTGCGGAAGACGAGGTTGCCCGCCTCGTCCGCCTTCCAGCCCTTGACGATCGACAGGTCGGCGCGGATGCCGCGCTCGAGGATGTAGGTCTCGCCGTCGAACACCTTCTCCTCCTTGCCTTCGGCGACGATCGTGCCGACCCCCGTCTTCGTATAGAAGCCGGGAATGCCGGCGCCGCCGGCGCGGCAGCGTTCCGCCAGCGTTCCCTGCGGGCAGAATTCCACCTCCAGCTCGCCGGACAGATATTGCCGCTCGAACTCCTTGTTCTCACCGACATAGGAGCTGATCATCTTGCGGATCTGGCGCGTGCGGAGCAGCTTGCCGAGGCCTTCATTGTCGATGCCGGCATTGTTGGAGACGACCGTCAGGCCCTTGACCCCGCTGTCGCGGATCGCGTCGATCAGCCGCTCCGGAATGCCGCAAAGGCCGAAGCCGCCGGCACAGATGGTGATGCCGTCGACGAGCAGGCCGTCGAGGGCCGAGGCGGCGTCGGGATAGATCTTCTTCATGGACCGCTCCGCTGTGGACGCCCGGCGATAGAAGGCGGCGGCGAGTCCGGTCAAGGAAGTTGAACCATGCTTCAGGTGTCGGCCCGCGGCCTTCGCTCCCGATCGGAAGGCTGCGCTGTTTGACCGCCGGCGCGACACGGCTAGGGAGGCGGCCATGACCTTCCAGCTCGACGGCTTCGTTCTCGACTCCTTCGTTACGGCGACGCTCGCCGAGGATCTCGGCGAGGCGGGGGACATCACCTCCGCGGCGGTGGTCCCGGCGGCCGCGCGCTTCACGGGGGTGATGGCGACGCGCGAGCCGATCGTCGCGGCCGGGCTGCCGGTGGCGGAGGCCTTCTTCCGCAGGCTCGATCCCGAGGTTGAGGTGGAGCGCGCCGCCGCGGACGGCGCCGCCGTCGCCGCCGGCGGGGTGCTTCTCCGGCTTCGGGGCAGCGCGCGCGCCTTGCTGACCGCCGAGCGGTCGGCGCTGAACGTCGTCCAGCATCTGTCGGGCGTCGCCACCCTCACCCGGCGCTACGCCGAGGCGATCCGCGGCACCGGCGCGATCCTGCTCGACACGCGCAAGACCCTGCCCGGCCTGCGCCGGCTCGAGAAATATGCGACCCGGCTCGGCGGGGCGCAGAACCATCGTCTCGGCCTTTGGGACGCGGCGATGATCAAGGACAATCACGTCGCGGTCGCGGGCGGCGTCGGCGAGGCGGTCCGCCGCGCGGCGGCGGCGGGGATCGAGCGGATCATCGTGGAAGTCGACCGGCTCGACCAGATCCCGCCCGCCATCGGGGCCGGCGCCACCCACCTCCTGCTCGACAACATGGACGCCGCGGGCCTGCGCGAGGCGGTCGCGCTCGTCGCCGGCCGAGTCCCCACCGAGGCAAGCGGCGGAGTCACGCTGGAGACGATCCGCGCGAAGGCGGAAACCGGCGTCACCTACGTCTCGGTGGGCCGCATCACCCAATCGGCCCCGGCGGCGGATATCGGGCTGGATTTCGCGCCGCTCCAAGCCTGATTGCTCCCCGCCCGGCGACGCGCTACCCATCGCGCACGAACAGGGGGAGGGGTGATGCGGCCGACGTCGATCAGGGTTTTCGAAGGGCTGTCGCTTCTTGCCGTGGCGATGGGTGCGGTCACGACCTTCCTCACCTGGGACTCCCTCGTCGCCTCGGTGCGCTCGAAGGTGCTGGGGGCGGGGCTGGAGCCGGCGCTGATGGTGCTCAGCCTCATCTATGTCGGCCTCCTGGTCCTCCTGATCCTCCTCACCGCGCGGCGCGGCAGCATGGTCGCGAAATGGCTGTTCGTGGCGATCATCGCCGCCGAGCTCGTCTTCACCGTGCCGCGGCTCGGAGCGATGGCCGGCGCCGGGGCGATCGGCTGGCTGGAAATCGTCCAGCTCCTCATCCAGCTCGTCGCGGTGGGGGCGTTGTTCACCCCGCCTTCGCGCGCCTGGTTCGCCCAGTGGCGGGCCCCGGGGGCGCGCCCCGCCGTTTAGCCGCGCGAGACGATCTGTCCTTCGATCGTGCCGGTCGAGGGATGGTGCTTGTCGAGGTAGCGCTTGACGATCTTCAAGTTGCGGCTGTTCGAGCGGAAGAAGAAGTCCGGTATCGCCCCGACCCAGGGGATGGCGCCGAGCAGGAAGTCGATCCCGACATTCCCGCTCATCCTGGCGATATGCCACTTCGACATTCCGAGGTTGCGCGCCTCCCAGACGATCCACGCGCCCATCGCCGTGCTGACGATGTCGCCGACCACCGGCACCACGTCGAGGAGGACGTCGAGCCCGATCGGGCGGTTCAGGCCCGGCACCGTGAAGAGCCGTTCGAGCAGGACCTCCATCGCCTCGATGCGGCGTCGGACCGAGGCCGGGTCACGGCCGATGGGCAGGCGGTTGACCGCAGCCTCGAACTGGTCCTCGGTGGTGGGCATTCGGGCTCTCCTTCACCCCTTTATGGGGCGCGCAGGATGAGTTCGCCAGCGGGATGGCGGGCGAAGGCGTTGGCGCGGAAGCCGGTGAGACGCGGCGACACGAGCGACCAGCGCACGGGCGCGGCGAGGGCGATGAACGGCGAGGCGGCGGCGAGCAGCCCGTCGGCCTGGAGCAGCAGGCTGCGGCGCGCCTCCGCCGTCGGGGCGAGGCGCGCCGCCTCCATCGCCTCGTCGGCCTTGGGATCGCATACCGGCGCGGCCTCGCAGGCGAAACGGCGGAGATACCAGCTTGCGAGGGTCACCGGAGCCACCTCGTCGAGCAGGACGAGGTCGGCCGGAGCGCCCGGCGCGACTCGCTCCGAGTCCACGCCGATGGCGGCCCAGTCGCGCCGCAGGTAGGCGAAGAGCAGGCGCGAGCCCGGGCCGGGCGGGAGGGCGACGCGCAGCTTCGGGCGCTGCGGCCCGGCTGCCGCCGCGACGATGCGGGCGGCGGCGGCGCGCCGGTCGGCGGTCGGCGCGTTCGCCCAGGACGGGGGCGGCGCGGAGATCCCCTCGATGCCCGCCGGGAGGAGCGTCTGGCGCGGCTGCAGGCCCGGCACGCCGAGCGCCGCGACGAGCGCCGCGCGGTCGATCGCCATGCTGAGCGCCTCGCGCACCTCGCGCGCGGCGCCCAGGCCCTCGCGGCCGGTGAAGGCGAGGCCGAACAGGCCGGCCGCCGGATCGAAGACGAGGCTCGCCGCACGCGGGTGCGCGGCCCGGGCGAAGGGCAGGTCCGCCGACGTTCCGCCGAGCACCAGGTCCGCCTCGCCGAGCGCGAACCGCGCCACCGCGGTCGCGGCGGGGCCGCCGCGAAGGACGAGGGGAGTCGCCGACGCCGCCGGATCCTCGTCCGGCTCCTCCTCGGGACGGTGCGGCGGAGTAAGCCGCACGGAACCGTCGGGGCGAGGCTCGGCCACGAACGCGCCGATTCCGCGGCCCGAGCGCAGGATCGTCATCTCGGGCTGGGCGAGGAGCTGCAGGAAGTTGGGCCGCGGCGACTTGAGGCTCACCTCGAGCACCTCGTCGGTCATCGTGTCGACCTCGTCGATGGCGCCCAGCAGCGGCCTCAGGGCGTTGCGGCTCGTCGGCGCCGCGGCGGCGCGCAGCCGCGCCACGACCTGCTCCGCGGTCACCCGCGTCCCGTCCGGCCAGCGCAGCCGCCCGAGGCGGAAGGTGTAGCGCAGTCCGTCGTTGGAGATGATCCAGCTCTGCGCCAGCCCGGGCTCGATGTCGCCGCCGGCGTCGAACCGGACCAGGCCCTGGGCGGTGCTCTCGACGAGGAAGGCGGACGGCGGATCGAGCGGCTCGCGATTGGGATTGACCATGCGCGGCGGCGCCCCGATCGCGCTCACCTCGATCGGCCCGGTCTCGCTTTCGCGGCAGCCGCCCAGGACGAGCGGCAGCGCCGCCGCGAGCATCAGGAGAGGCCGCCGAATCGCCATCGGGGAACAGCGATAGACCAGCGCGGCGGCGAATTTTAGGCTTTTGGGACCGGCGCTCTTTACGGCTCCTTCACGTTTGGCCGGCTAGCGTGACCCATTGGACGAAGGATCGCCGAGTTGAGCTCCGAGCCCCCCGCCGGCACCTACAAGTCGCGCAATGCGCCGCGCACGCGGGTCAGCGCGCGGGCGCAGCTGCGCCAGCAAAGCTGGTATGCCGTGGAAGTGCGCGTCTGCGACCTCTCCAGCTCCGGCTTCATGGCCGAATGCCCCCAGGCGGTGAGGATCGGCGGCTACGTGTCGCTGGACGTGCCCGGCATCGGCCCGGTCAACGCGCAGGTCCGCTGGCAGCTCGGCGGCCGCATGGGCGGCCAGTTCCTCGATCCGATCAGCCTCGCCCGGTGCGAGTGGGTGGCGGTGCCCGCCGCGCCGCCGAGGGAAGCCGCCTAGAATCCGTACCCGATGCCGGCAATGGCCGGGATCGCCCGGTCAAGGCCGCGGCAAGGAGGATGGTGCGGACGGCGGGACTCGAACCCGCACGCCCCGAGGGGCAGAAGATTTTAAGTCTCTTTGGGAAAAGCTTAAGGTACTGAAAAGTCAGGCATTTTAGGTTGGCTGCTGCGCTAATGTGCTAATCAATGTGCTAATCAGCCGGTCGGGAGGCGCAAAGCGCCTCCGCGATCGCCGATCTGTACCAGCCTGATTCGCGGCTGCAAGGTTTATCTGGACGGGCGCGCCGGGCTCGGGACAAAGCTGGCGCATGGAGCTGAATAGCCGAGAGATTGCGATCCTGATCTGGCTCGGGCTGGTGATCGGCTTTACCGCCGTGAAGAGCCGCGATGTGCGGCGATCCTTCTTCGCGCTGGTGCGCTCCTTCCTCCAGCACAAAATCCTGATCTGCGTTGGCGGGGCGGCGCTCTACAGCGCGGGTTGCGTCTGGCTGCTGGCTCGGTTCGGCCTGTGGGAGTGGGCGAATCTCCAGACGACCCTGTTGTGGGGCCTCACCTTCGCCTTCGTCACCATGATGGATATCGGCAAGCTCGAGACGGAGCCGCGCCCGCTACGCCGCCTCGCCAAGGAGGCAGTGAACGCGACGGCGCTGATCGTGTTCATCGCAGAATTCTACACCTTCCCGCTGTGGGGCGAGCTCATCCTCGTGCCGTTCCTGTTCTCGTTGGGCATGATGATTGCGATTGGCGAGTCCGATGCGAAATATGCAACCGTCCTGCGGCTGCTGAGGGTGCTTCAGATCGGAGCCGGGTGGGGTCTGCTGTTCTACAGCCTGGGCCGCATCGCTCAGGAGTTGCGCGACTTCGCCACCCTAACCACGGCGCGCGAGCTGGCGGTGCCGATGCTGCTGTCGCTGATGTTCCTACCTTTCCTGTACCTGCTGATCCTGTGGGTCAGCTATGAAAACGCGACGTTTCGGCTGCGGGTGACGATGGATGATCAAAAGCTGCGGCGCTTTGCCATCTGGCGCGGGATGGCGGCGTTTCGGACTAACACCGACCTGTTCCGGCGGCTGATGCGCACTATCCAGCTGGAAGAAATTCAGGATCGGGAAGGCATCCGCCGAGCGATCCGGCAGCTGCGCGAGCTGCGCAGGCGGGAGCGCCATCCCCCGAAAGTGGAATGGATCAATGGCTGGTCGCCGTACGCGGCCCAATCCTTCTTAGCGGGCCAGGGTCTGACGACGGGCGACTATCACCATGGCTATGACGGCGAATGGTGGGCGGAGTCGCCGTCCATCGAAATCGGCGGCGATCTGTTCAAGGACCGGCTGATCTACCGCATCGCGGGGACCGAGACGGCGGCCACGCGCCTATCCCTGGAGATGAACGCCAACCGGCCGGGAACGCCAGAAGCGTCGGATGCCAGGTTTTGGGCGGGGGCTGATGCGCTGGTGCAATGCGCGCTCGGAGATACCCAGGCAGAACCCAATTTCAGCTTGGCAGGAAGGGATGAAGCGGAAGCGATGTCCGGCGACGTGCGACTGAGGCTGACGCGGGACGATTGGGGCAATGCGGCGCGCGGCGGCTATACGCGGCGGCTGAGCCTGATCCACCCCGCGCACCGGGAGCTGTATCCGGGGTTGGAGTAAGAGGAATTGAAAACAGGGTGCAGGCATGCACCCCTGCCTCGTGGCGAACAGCGGGTGTGCAAGCGGAGTGGGCCCTTCGCGGGGAACCGGCTGCAGGAGCGTAGCGACGAAGCTGGGCGGAAGGCGCCCCGAAGCGCGCCGAGGGCGGAGCCCTAAGCATCTCATAGAGCCGACAAACGAACTGAGGCGAGAGACGCATTTAGCTTCTCCCACTCAAGCATAAGTTGTATCTTGCTTAGGCTAACAGTCTGGCCTGACTGTAATTTGCAAAATCAATTTCCGGATTTTTTGAAGCCGGGACGCTTGCGCTTACACGCGCATTCTATCCGACGGGGAGAGAACATGACTGAAGAGGGAAGCGGCTCCTCGCTGCCAGTCACCAATATCGACCGGTGGCGGCGTATCATCTCCGAAGGCGCGCTCGATAGCGTCCCCATGGAGGAGATCGTCGCGGCGGTGCAGGACCTGGGGCCGTATGCTGACCCCCGGGTCCTGAACCCGCTGATGCTGCATATCACGGATGCCTTGACCGCACTCCTGCGCAAGCGGGTGTGGCGCACCCACTCCAACGACGGCAACGACATCATCGACCGCGCGCACGCGGCGGTCATCGACGCGGTGCTTCAGCCCCAGTCGGCGGACGGTAAGGCGCTGCGCGAGTGTTTCGAGGCCCGGGTGGCGCTGCGGCTGAAAGACGCCATCCGCGCGGAGCGGGAGAACGCCCGCCGCCACCCGAGCGCGGACGAAGACGGCGACAGCCGGCCGCTCCCGACGCCGGAGGCCGGTTACGGCAGCCACGTCGTGATGGAGGAGCACGCCCATGTCGAGACGCTGCTGGCGATGATCGAAGACCATCGCAAGCGCCTCGCCTGGCGGCTGCACATGGAAGGCGTGCCGATCGAATCGAAGAAAGTGAAAGGAACCATCGCCAAGGCGACGGGGGTGAGCGGGCGGCAGGTCCAGGACTGGCTGGACGAAGTGAAGGAATTCTTGAAATCGAAGATGGGAGACCGGGCATGAACAACGAGAACATCGCTGCCCGCAGGGATGAGGTACTGTTCGAGTTTCATCGGCAGTGCCAGCGCCCCACCGCGGAGCAGATCGTGGATTGGACGGAGCGCTACCCCGAATTCGCGGACGAGATCCGCGAACATGCGGCGGCGCGTCTGGATTGGATCGCGATGGAGCGACTTCCAGCGATGGAGCCGGATGAGGCGCTGATCGCACGCGGGCGCAGCCGTGCACTCAATGCGATCCATAACGCGCAGGCGGCGGCGCGCGCGCAGTCGGACGAGGGGGCTGCGACCTTCCAAGCATTGATGCAGGGTGCCGATACATCTGTACCCGGATTGGCGCGCGAGCTCGATATCGACCGGGGCATTGTGGCGGATATGATGGCGGGACGCATGCTGCCGCCGCTCGGCCGCCGCTTCATGGACGGATTGACAGGAGCCTTACGTACGAGCGTCGCCGCGATCGAAGCCGCCTTGCACAGAGCAAGCCAGGCACCGCGGCTGGGGCATGCCAAAGCGACACGCGCGCCGAAAATCATCCAACGATCCTACGCCGATATCGTGCGAAGTAGTGGCATGAGTGACGAACGAAAACGCTATTGGCTGGACAAGGATTGATGGACGCGTGGGCTGACATTCGTCTCGTCGCGCGCGAGACCCATACGCAGGCGCTAGAACATTCCGGCGGCGACCGCACTGCCACAGCGCTGATCGCGGCCGCGCTCGCGCCGTACGATTTGCAAATTCGCTACTTCGACTCGGGCGAGGTCGTTGACGACGTCGTGCTCGGATTCCTGGAGCGGGAGTCGCTTTTGGTGAATGTGCGGCGCGGTCAGTCTCCCGCCGACGAGGCCGCCGTGGTGGCGCACGAAATCGGGCATTTCCACCTGCATCTCGATCCGCGCAGCGAGGTCACGGCGGTAGCGGAAGGGCTCGGCGGTGATCCGGTCGAAAGCGGCGCGGGCCGGGTGGAGGGCTATTCGGCTCGCGAACGCAAAGAGATTCAGGCCGACATCTTCGCCGGCGAATTCCTGTGCCCGACGGACTGGCTCAAAGTCGAGCTGGTGGAGCGCAATCGCAAACCATCCGAGATCGCTCAGGAGCTAGGATTGCCGCCCTCGATGGTACTGCACCAGACGATCCGGGCGCTGCTGCTGCCGCCGCTGCGGCCGCCGGAGCCGGAAGAAGATACGGCCGCTGTGCTGCTCGATTCCAGCCAGGACGAGGCCGCCAACTGGAACGCCGGGCCCCTGCTGGTGGAGGCAGGACCCGGAACCGGTAAAACCCGAACGCTGGTGCACCGGATCATGGGACTCTTGGAAGAGGGTGCCCTTCCCGGCTCCATTCTGGCGCTGACCTTCTCCAAGAAAGCCGCCGAGGAGATGCGCGAGCGGCTGTCCAAGCGCAACCGCGATGCTGCCATCGAAATGTGGGTCGGCACGTTTCACGCCTTCGGCCTGGAGATGGTGACGAAATGGCCGAGCCGGGTGCAGCGTACCGAGAAGGTGCGGATATTGGATGAAACCGGCTCGCTCGCGTTGCTCGAGCGCAATCTCGAGCGGCTCCCTTTGCGCCATTACCAGAATCTCTACGAACCCGCCTACGAGCTGGTTCATGTCGTCAAGGCGATAGCGCGCTGCAAGGACGAGCTGATCGGCTGGGAGGAGTATTTGACCGAGGCGAAGGCCACGCTAGCGGCGGCGTCGGACGAGGAGCGGGAGAATGCCGAGAAAGCGGTCGAGATCGGTGAAATCTATCGTATCTATGAGGAAGCGCTTGTCGCCGAGGATGCCGTCGATTTCGGCGATTTGATACGCCTCCCGATCCAGCTGCTCGCCGACGAGGAAATTCGCGAAGCCTATCAAAGCCGATTTGAGCATATCCTGGTCGATGAGTACCAAGATGTGAATTATGCCAGCGCGCAGCTTCTGCGTGCCCTCGCCGGAAGCTGCGAGGATGTCTGGGTCGTCTGCGATCAGCGCCAGTCGATTTACCGGTTCCGAGGCGCCAAGCCGGAGAACGTCGCGCGTTTCGAGAAGGAGTTCGGCGGCACTCGCCGCTCGCTAGGCCATAATTACCGCTCGGGAGGACCGGTGGTTCGAGCCTTTGCCGAGTTCTCCCGTCACATGGGCGGCTCGAACGGTGGCGGCACCTGGGATGCCCACCGCGGCGAGGTGGGCGAGATTTCGCTTTCGATCTCGTCAACCGTCGCGGGAGAGGCCGGGGTCATTCGCGACACGATTGAGGCGTTGCGCACCAAGGGCGTCGCCTATCGCGACCAATGTATCTTGGCGCGCAGCCACCTGACGCTTGCCCGCATTACCGATACGCTGGAGCGGCTCGGCATACCGTTGCTCTATATGGGCGATCTGTTCGAGCGCGACGAGATCCGCGACCTGCTTTCGCTCGTGGCGCTCGATGCCGAATTCGGGGGTATCGGGCTGGTGCGGCTGGCGCAGCTGCCGGAATACGGCGCATCGCGGCAGGATGCGGTCGCGCTGCTGGTTTGGGCGCAGGAACAAAAGCTGACGGTCTTCAACGCGCTTACCCGCACCGACGAAGTCGAAGGACTCTCGCCGGCGGGCCGCGCAGGATTAGCGCGATTGGGCGAACAGCTGGCGGGGATGGAGCCGGAAACCACGCCCTGGAATTTGCTGACAACCTGGCTTTTCGAGCGCAGCGACTATCTGCGCCCCCTGGTGCTCGCCAACGACGCCAAATCCCAGCAACGGCTGATTGCCATCTACCAGCTGCTAAAAGTCTGCGGCGAGCATCTGGCGATGGGCGATACCAGCCGCCGTCGTTTCGTGGAACGTGTGCGCAGGATCGAAGCCCTTAACCATGACACCGCCTATCGCGCCGTCGCCTCCGAGGCGAGCGACTTCGACGCAGTGCGGGTGATGACGATCCACGGCAGCAAGGGGCTGGAGTTCCGCGCAGTGCACCTTCCGGGGCTGGCGACGACCTATATGCCGGCAAACCGACAGTGGGTTCGCTGTCCCCCTCCGCCCGCGCTAGCCCAGCTCGCTTTGCGGAAGGAAGACCATGACGCCGAGGAAGAATGCCTCTTCTTCGTCGCCATGTCGCGCGCTCGCGACTACCTCTGCCTGAGCCGCGCCGAGCGTTATACCCAGAAGCGCAATTCCAGCGAGTCGCGCTTTCTCGCCATTGTCGCCCCCCGCTTGCAGCCCAAGCGCAGCGACGGCGAGCTTCCCCTGCCTGTCACCGAGCCGGTGATGCGGCCGCCCGCGCCTCGTGATTCCTACTCGGAGCGGGAGCTCGACATCTACCTGCGCTGTCCGGCCCGATACGATTATGAGGTAATCCACGGGCTGCGCGGGGGCGGCGATGCCTCTGCCTATCTGCGTTTCCATCGCTGCGTGTACCGCACGCTCGGCTGGCTTGAGGCAAGGGCAACCGAAGGTCGGCCGGCCGACCTTACCGCGGCGCAGGCGGAACTCGCCCGCCAATGGGAAGAGGCGGGTCCGGTCGATCACGGGTTCGAGGCCTATTATCGCGCCATAGCCGGGGAGATGGTTGGAGCCATCGCTACGCTTATCCTTGGAGAGCGGGGACGCTATGATCGGTCGGAATGGTCGGTGGAACTTGATGGCAAGCACATTACCTTCACACCCGACCGCGTAATCTTGGAAGCGGATGGAACTGTCCGCGTGCAACGGGTCCGAACGGGGCGCAAAACAAAGTCCGAGCACGAGAATGGCATCTATGCCTTGATTCGGCGAGGCGCCGAGCAGCGCTATCCTGGACGTCCGCTCGTCGTCGAGACTTTCTACCCGGCGACGGGTGAAGCCGTTCCCGTTTCGCCAGCTAAGAATGACGAGAAGCTGCTCCAGGAATATCGCGACGCGATCGCCGGGATCGAGCGGGGCGCGTTCGCCCCGGAGCCGGACCCCCGAAAATGTCCCAACTGCCAATGCTACTTCGTCTGCGGCGCGTGAGGCTGGCCCGGCCTCGGTAAAAAGGGCCGCTTCCGGTTTTTTCGTCCAGCCTCCGCTTCCCTTCCAAGGCCACCAATACGGCCGGGAAGGAGCAGATGATGACCAAGGTTTCCGTGTTTCTCCAGCAGGACGGCAGCGAACAGCTGATCGAGACCGAACTGCCCGCAACGCTCACCGGAGCTCAGCTCTACGACGCGGTCGCCAAGGCCGGTGCCGAGACGGACGACGCGACGTTCGTCTTCCTCGGCGAGGCGGACGAGCCGGTGAAGCGCAAGGGCAAGGACTCGCTGACGCTCGCCGCGGGGGCGCTGGTGCATGTCACCCGCTGCCGCAAGGTGAAGGTGACGGTGCATTTCCTCAACCGCACCATCGAAGAGCAGTTCGCCCCGGGCGCGCGGGTGCGCAGCGTCAAGGCCTGGGCGGTCGGCAAGATCCCGCTTGAGCCCCAGGACGCCGCCGAGCACGTGCTGGAGATCTGCGACACGAAGACGCGGCCGGTGACCGACGCGAGCCTCCAGCAGCTGACCGACGGCAAGCGCTGTTCCGTCCGCTTCAACCTCGTCCCCGACACGCGGGTCGAGGGGTGAGCCGATGAACGCTCCTTCTCCTCCCGGCAAGCTGCTGCTGGAGCAGGACCTCGCCGCGCCGGAGTTCCGGCTCGGCGAGGCCGAAGGACGGTGGCGGCGGATTGGATTGAACTGGCCTTACCTGACGATGGCGGTTCGGGCCGCCGAGCGTTCGAACGGGCCGGAAGAATTCGGCTTCCGCTTCGAATGTTCCGGCTACCGGCAGTCCCCGGCAACGGCGCGTCCTTGGGACCTAAGCAGCGACGCTCCCCTGCCCGCTTCGCAATGGCCGGCCGGCAGGAGCATCGTCAAATCGGTGTTCCGGCCGGATTGGAAGTCGGGGACGCTCTACATCCCCTGCGACCGGGTGTCCCTCGAGGGTCACCCGGATTGGTACCACCAGCATCCCCACCGGCTCTGGCAGCCGAAGCGCGGGATCATCTGCTACCTGGAACAGATTTATGAGCTTCTCAATCAAAGCGATTATACGGGCATTCGCGGCGCCTGAGCATCGGCTCAGCTGCAGCCGCCGCCGCTGGAATCACATCATGGGCGAACTCGCCCGGCGCGGCGAGGGCCGTCACGAGGCCGGGGTGTTCCTCCTCGGGCATGTCCGGGGCGAGCGGCGGGAAGTGACGTCGGAAATCTATTACGACGAGCTCGATCCGAACGCCTATGCCAGTGGTGTCTGCATCCTGCACGCGGCGGCCTTCTCGAAGCTGTGGACGATCTGTCGCGAATGGGGGCTGACGGTGGTCGCCGACATTCACACGCATCCGAGCGGGGCCGGGCAGAGCGAAGCGGATCGCACCAATCCCATGGTGGCGGTCTCGGGGCATATCGGAATCATCGTTCCGAATTATGCGTCCGTCCCGGTGCAGCAGGCGACGCTCGGCATCTACGAATACCGTGGCGGCCATCGCTGGTTCGACCGCTCGCCCCGCAACGCGCCGGGCTATCTCTATGTCGGGATGTGGGGCTGAGCCATGCGCGCGATCGATCACACGACCCTGCACCGCACCGCGAAATATTTCATGGATAGCGGACGCGCCGAGAGTCCTGAGGAAGCGCTGCGCCTGCTCCAGTCCTTCGGGCTGGCGATCATGGTGAGCGCCGCGGCGGCGGCAAGCTATGAGGGGCAGGTCGCCCTCCTCACGCTCGTCAACTTGGCGCGGCGCACCTTCCTAGCCGGTGTCGAAGTGGTGAACCTGCCCGACGTGGCGAGAATCGCGCCGCTCGCCGATGCAGCTACCCTCCAGGGGGCCGTCATCGAGCTGGGCGGCCAGGTCACGCAATCACGGCATGGGCAGTGGCCGCTGGCGGTCATCGGTGACGATTCGGCTTTCCCGGCCACCGGGACCGGCTGGCGCCTGGTCTGGGAGGGCTGGCGCGCCGGGGTGGTGCCGTTGCGCGAGAAGCCCCTCCCCTTTATGTCGCCTGCGATGGAGTTGGCACCCGCCATGGCGGCCGCCGTCTGCGCGGCGGAGCTGTTCGCCTTTCATGCCGGCAATCATCCCTTGGCCGGTAAGCGCCGTGCCGGGCTCTCGCTTTGGCAGCCGGGCGCCGATTGGACGACGGCGGCTGCGGACGAGCCCGCACTGGCCTATCTTCCTTCGCGCCTCTGGCTGATCGGGCTGGGGAACCTCGGACAAGCCTACAGCTGGCTGCTGGCCTGCCTGCGTTACGAGGATCCGAGTCAGGTCGAGCTAGTGCTTCAGGACTTCGATCGCCTGGCGGAATCGAACGACAGCACATCCATGCTCGCCTGCCTTGATGCTATCGGTAAAATGAAGACTCGCTGGGTCGCCGAATGGCTGGAGCGGCGCGGCTTCCACACGGCACTCGAAGAGCGGCGGTTCGGTCTCTGGACGCAGCGGCAGGAATGGGAGCCGCCCGTCGCACTATGCGGCGTCGATAACGGCCTCGCCCGCGCCTCGCTTGAGAAGGCCGGGTTCGAGCTCGTGGTCGAATCGGGCCTCGGGGCCGGGCCGCAAGGGTTCCGCAATTTCTCCCTCCACAGCTTTCCGAGCTCGCGGCGCGCCGAGCAGATTTGGTCGGGAACGCAGGGCACGCACGCGCCCGACGTATCGAGCATGCCCGCCTACGCGGGGCTTCGAAAGCGCGGTATGGACCAGTGCGGCTTGGCGCAGCTGGCGTCCCGCACGGTGGGGGTCCCGTTCGTCGGCCTGATCGCGGGCGGCTTCGTTATTGCGGAGCTTCTACGCCGGCTCCATGGCGGCCAGGCATACGGAGTGATTGCAGGGTCTGCTGCGTCCCTCAGCGACATCGAGGCGTCGGCCATCGAAGTAGAGCCGTACGGATATGGCTATGCGACCGCCGAGAGCCTGGACCAAGGAGAAAAAGGATGAGCGAGGTATTGGAGGATGCTGGTTTCGACGACTGGCCTGAGCCGACGATGCCGCAGGACATTAGCGTCGGCCTTCGCGGGTTCGCCTCGGAAGACGGCGCCCGCGAATTCGGTCATGCGGTGCTGGGGGCTGTGCGCACCATCAGCGGCCTGATCGATCTCGAGCGGCTGGACGGCATCACCATCGGCTTCGACTACGACGAGGCGCTGGCCTCGGTCGACCGCGGCAAGGAAGGGCTGCGGCCGCTGTCGCGATCGGACGGCGAAGTGATCGGCATTGCCATGTCGCCGGCCGTGCTGCGCGACGGGGTGGTGAAGGTGCATCTCGTATTCTCGGCCGATTACATCGCGGGGATCCTCGATGGAGAGGCAACCGACGCTTTCCGATTTGCGCTCGCCGTGATCGCGCATGAATGCGCCCATGTCGAAGTGACGAAACAGCGTGACATCGCCTTTCCGGATACGGTGCTCCAAGCGCATTACGAAGGATACGAAGCGGAGCTGTTCGGCCAAATTGCCGACATCTGCTGGGAGGAATATGCGGCGTGCCGCATCGCGGCACCCTTCTCGTCCGGCAAGAGCGACGATTACACGGCCGGTTTGGAGAGCGTGCTCGCCGTGGCGGAGGATCGCGCCAACGAAGCGATCCGCGCCTACCGATCGCATGGAAACATTGATCGCGTGGTCAATGAAGCCGGAACCTCCTTGTGCCAGCCGTTGAAGATCGCCTCCTACCTGCTCGGCCACATGGATGGCGTCGGGATTGATTGGTCCGAGTTGGCCGCCATGCGGGAGCTTGTGGTTAGCTCCGGCTATGCTGAGCTGATCGATGACCTGCGCGATGAGCTGAGGCTGTTGTGGGAAGGTCGCGACTCCTGGGAGACTCTCGCAGAATTCGACATGCTCCGCGACGTGGTGCGGGACTGTTTCGAGTCCGGCGGCCTCTTCTTCAGCGGGCGGCCGGACGGGACGGCGCATGTCGCGATCCCCTTCACGGCGGAGACGATGCCGGTTTGATGGACGCAGCTAAGTGCCTCGGAACTTTAAGCAGGCGAGCAGCTCGCGACCGGCCGTGTCGGTGCCGTTCTCCATCTCAATGGTGATAACGTCAGCGGGCAGGGCTCGGAAGTTGGCAGCGATGGTCCGCACCAGCTCGGCGTCGCGATGCGCGACCGAATGACGAGCCATCCGCCGATCTTCTTCTACGCGGACAATCGCGGTCTCGACCGAGATTGCGCAGTAGATCGGGATAAAAATGGCACCGCTGTCTATCGTAATGGCTCTCAGCTCCTCCAATGGACCTACGTCAAAGAAGCACATGCCGTCCGCCACGGCGGAGTTGCCTCGTTCGATCACGGTACGAATCGCTGACGTGGTTGCGTCAAAAGCCGCTTCTTCCTCTGCGGTGGTATAGAAGCAGGGGTCGAACATCGCGGCCCTGATCACGTCTCGCGACACGATCTGCAGCTTATCGATCCAGTCGGCCAGCCAACGTGCCAGGGTGGACTTCCCAGCTCCCGGATAACCCATGAGTGCGAGCACTGTGGGACGCTCAAAGGCTAGCCGCGGCATTGGCGCGGCCCCGCTTCCGAGAATATAGCGTCCGTTGCGCCCAGGTGCGGCCGAAGGCCTGCCATGTGACGGATAACTCCCGATTATGACATGCCTTCGCGCATAACGTGGTTCTGGGCCGTCCAATGCCTCACCTTAGGGCGCGTTCTGCTAGCGTTCCTGTTCGTGGTGCTCAGCCCATTTCCCGAACTCCGTTA